>Ga0157371_10002283_pt1 | contig 18475 bp, 22 predicted proteins | sample C45metaG_FD_113462 | JGI IMG/M metagenome (GOLD analysis project Ga0157371, IMG submission 113462) | Corn rhizosphere microbial communities from Kellogg Biological Station, Michigan, USA - C4-5 metaG | ecosystem: Host-associated > Plants > Roots > Rhizosphere > Soil | place: USA: Michigan...
GATGGTGCCCAGGGACGGAGTCGAACCGCCGACACCGTGATTTTCAGTCACGTGCTCTACCAGCTGAGCTACCTGGGCATTTCGCCTTCCGGCCGGGCGGCCGTTCGAGCGGGAGCGCTCCTACCCGCCATGCCGATTCCTGTCCACCCCGCCGTCGGTCTCGCGACCTGACCCAGGTCAAGTGGCGGAACTTTCCCGTAACGAAATCCGTAAATTAGCCAGGCAAGCATCTGTGGAGGCACGGATAATGGCTGAAATCGTCGAGCGAACGACGAGCCCCGTCGCGGCAGTAACCGGTCCCGTATACCTGCTGCTCTTCCCGATTCCTGTTGTGTGTTTCATCGGCGCGCTGCTGACCGATCTCACTTATGCCAGCAACGCCGTCATCCAGTGGCTGGCATTTTCAGAGTGGCTGATCGCCGCCGGCCTCGTCTTCGGCGCTTTTGCGGTGATCGCATCGCTCGTCGAACTGGTCGCCGCCGCGCCGCTTCGCTCCAATATCGCCGGCTGGGGGCACATCTTCCTGTTCTGGGCCGCGATGATCGTCGAGCTGTTCAACGCTTTCGTCCATAGCGTCGACGGCTGGACCGCCGTCGTCCCCACCGGCCTCATTCTCTCGATCATCGGTAGCATCCTCGCGGTCCTGGCGGTCGCGACCCTGTTCTTTGTGCCCGTGGCCTGGGTCCCTTCGAGGGAGGCGCGCCATGAAGCTCCGTAATATTTGCGCGTGCGCTGCTGCACTCGCCCTCGCCGCCTGCGGAAGCAGCCAGAAGATCGACCCGACCAGCCAGTTCGGACCGAACCCGAATCTTCCCAAGCCGTCGCGGGCACTGCTTGTGCGAATGCACATCCCCAAGGTCGTCGGCTGGAAGTCGGGCGAGACTCCGACAGTCCCGAACGGGTTCAGGATCGAGGCTTTCGCAACCGGCCTCGCCAATCCGCGCCGTGTCTATCCTCTGCCCAACGGCGACGTCATTGTCGTCGAGACAAAGAAAAGCGGCTCGGAGCCGCTCGACCGCCCGAAGCGGCCGATCATGGACTGGATGGAGTCCATGGCGCACGGCGGCAGCGGCGGCGGCGAAAGCAATCGCCTGCTGCTGTTCCGCGACGCGAACGGCGACGGCAAGCCAGAGTCCGAGAGCGTCCTCGTCGATCACCTGAACGCACCTTTCGGCGTGGTCACGTTCAAGGGCTATCTCTACGTCGCCGATACCGACGCGATCCTTCGATACCCGTTCACTCCGGGGCAGACGAAGATCACCGCTCCGCCGGTCGTCGTCACCTATCTTCCGGCGGGGCCGATCGACCACCACTGGACCAAGGATCTGACCGCAAGCCCTAACGGGACGAAGCTCTATGTCGGGATCGGCTCCAACAGCAACATCATGGAACGTGGCGAAACCGCAGAGTTCGAGCGCGCGCAGATCTGGGAAGTCGATCCCAAGACTGGAGCGCACCGGACATTCGCAAGCGGCCTCAGGAACCCTAACGGTCTGACCTTCTATCCGGGCAGCAATACGCTCTGGGCAGTCGTCAACGAACGCGACGAGCTCGGGCCCAATCTCGTCCCCGATTACATGACATCGGTAAAGCCCGACGGCTTCTACGGCTGGCCGTACAGCTACTGGGGACAGCATGTGGACCCGCGAGTACGCCCGCAGCGGCCGGAGATGGTCAGGAAGGCGACCATCCCCGATTATTCGCTGAGCTCGCATGTCGCCCCGCTCGGCCTCGCCTTCTACACCGGCAGCGCGTTCCCGGCGCAGTTCAGGGGTGGCGCGTTCGTCGGCGAGCACGGAAGCTGGAATCGACCCGAGCTCAATGGATACCGGGTCGTCTTCATCCGCTTCCAGAACGGCCGCCCGGTCGGTAATCCGATGGACTTCGTCTGGGGCTTCATCGGCAAGGACGGAAAGGCGCGCGGACGCCCCGTCGGGGTGGCGATTGACCGAACGGGTGCGCTGCTGGTCGCCGACGATGTCGGGAACACGGTGTGGAGGATAAGCTATGCCGCCGCGCCGCCGCCGACCAGGGCGACTTCAGCGAAGACGACCAGCTTCTAATCGCCGTCGGTCGGGTCGGGCTCAACCGGCGGGCCGGGGACTCGATAGCCTTCGCCGAGCCACTTCAGCAGATCGCGGTCCTTGCAGCCGCGCGAGCAGAAGGGCGCATGCTCGCTCGACGACGCCTTGCCGCAGAGCGGGCAGCGCTTGGAGCTAGGATTTCTCGGCATAGGCCCCATGGATGGGGAGCGAAGCGTCCGAACGCAAGGCGACCGCTCCGCCGATCTGGCTTGCCAGCTGCTCGGTCCACTCCGGCCGAGCCTCGATCGCGGCAACAACCGCCGGATGCCCCACGAGCCGTTTCGGGCCCGCCGGCTCGAACGCAACGGAGCGCAGGAGCGTCCGCGCTTCGAAGGATGCCCGGTCCTGCGCCAGCTCGAGAAGCGAGGCCCGGGAGCGCGGGCGGATGATTTGCAGGAAACCGAAGCCGTTGACCGCGGTTCGTTCGAACGGTTGCGGAAGCATCGCGTCGACGGCCTGGGCTGCGGCGCTGCGAATGTCTTTGCCTCGCACCGTGGGCAAATCGATTCCGATCGAGCCGCAGATATCTAGGCGGCGAATGGCTTCGGCCGCGGCGCGGCTCCCCGCAATTGCAAGCTCCGAGGGCGGCAAGCTTCCGTCGACGTCGACCAGAGTCATCGCCGGGGTGAAGAACAGGCCGAGGCTTCCGCCCGCGAAATCCACGCGGCCGCTTCGCGCCTCGTCGACGAGGTCGTTCCAGCCCGCTTCCGCAAGTTCGTCCCGCGCCGCCGGAAAGGCGAGCTTTCGAACCGGGCGGCCGGTGTCACGAAGCCGCTCCGCCAGCGACTGCGGCCGCCGCCGCTCGCCGCGGGTGGCTTTCGCCAGCGGCCGCTTCCACGGCTCGGGACCAGGAAGCGCCGGGCGAGTCACTTCGATGTTGAAGGCCGCGCCCTCGGCGATCTCGCGAGGGACGTGCGGCAGCAGATAATCGGTCCCGCTTTCGTCGCGAGCGATCCCGTTGCGACCGGCAATTCCGGCAGCCACCAGCCGTGCTCCAAGGATCGTGCCCGCCGGTATCGTGCTATCGAGCTCGATCCGCGCTTCGAGCGTCCGGCCGTTGTCGACCAGCGCGGCGCGGGTCTCGCCAATCCCTTTCTCGATCAACCACTCAGGCAATTGGATATCTGCCAGCCTTCAACAGATTGCGGGTCTCCGCAAGCGGGAGGCCGACCACGTTCGAATAGCTTCCGGCGATGGTGCGAACGTAAACTTCGCCATAGCCCTGGAGCGCATAGCCGCCGGCCTTGCCGCGCCACTCTCCGTGGCCGGCGTAGAAGTCGATTTCCTCGTCGCTGAGCCGCTTGATCGTGATCGTGGTTTCGACGATCCGGGTTCGGAGCGGGTGGCCCGGCGCAGCAAGGGCAACTCCGGTCAGCACTCGGTGGCGCCGGCCGGACAGGAGTTTCATGCAGGCGCGAAGAGTCGCCTCGTCCTCGACCTTCGGCAGGATTCGGCGCCCCACGGCGACGACCGTGTCGGCGGCTAGGACCAAAGCGGCGGGGCGGATGTGCGCGACGGCCTCGGCCTTTTCCCTCGCCAAGCGAAGCGCGTGGTCGCGCGGAAGCTCGCCCTTCGGCACGCTCTCGTCGATATCGGCGGGAACGACTTCGTCGGGGACAATTCCGATGCGGGCCAGCAGGTCGAGGCGACGGGGGCTCGCCGAGGCGAGTATCAGCCGCATTTATGGGCGACCCGGCGGTCCTCCGCGACCGGGCATGAAGCGATAGGTGATCCGGCCCTTGGTGAGGTCATAGGGGGTCATCTCGACGAGGACCTCGTCCCCCGTCAGGACCCGGATCCGGTTCTTGCGCATCTTGCCGGCGGTATGGCCGAGGATTTCGTGGCCGTTCTCGAGTTTCACGCGGAACATCGCATTGGGCAAAAGCTCGACGACCTGCCCGCGCATCTCGAGAAGTTCTTCCTTGGCCAAACTCTACCTCGTTTTCTGTCATCAAAAAGACGCGGTGCCTTAGCGGCACGGCTGTCAAATGTGAAGCGGAGCGCCCCTAGACCGTCAGTATGGTCGAGCCGGTGGTCTTGCGTGCCTCGAGCGCACGGTGCGCTTCGGCTGCTTCGGCGAGCGAAAAGCGCTGCTTGACCTCTATCTTCACCTTGCCGGAGCGAACCACGTCGAACAGGTCGCTCGCCGCCTGCTCCAGCTCCGGGCGTGTCGCGATATAATGGTAGAGGGTCGGCCGGGTCAGGAACAGCGAGCCTTTCTGCGACAGGATCAGGGGACTGATGGGGTCGACCGGGCCCGACGCATTGCCGAAGCTGACCATCAATCCGCGCGGGCGAAGGCAATCGAGCGATTTGAGGAAAGTCGACTTGCCCACGGAATCATAGACCACCGGGAGCTTCTGCCCCGCTGTCAGCTTGTCGACCTCGGCCGCGAAGTCCTGCTTCGTGTAGAGGATCGGATGAGCACAGCCGTGCGCGCGCGCCAGCTGCGCTTTCTCCTCGCTCGAGACGGTGCCGATCACCGTCGCTCCGAGCGCGCTCGCCCACTGGCAAAGGATGAGGCCGACGCCGCCGGCGGCCGCATGGACCAGGATCGTGTCGCCGCTCTTCACCGGATAGACGGCGCGAAGGAGCATCCGCGCGGTCATGCCCTGGAGCATCATCGCCGCCGCCTCATCGAAAGCGATGGCGTCGGGAAGCTTCACCAACTTGTCGGCATCGATCAGCCGTTCCTCGGCATAGCCGCCGAGCGGGCCTGCATAAGCGACGCGGTCGCCGGCTTTCACGTTGCTCACGCCGTCGCCGACGCTCTCGACGGTGCCAGCCCCTTCCACTCCGGGAGTGAAGGGCATTTGCTGCGGGTAAAGGCCTGTTCGGTGATAGACGTCGATGAAATTGAGGCCGGCGGCGGCCTGGCGGATCTTCGCCTGGCCTGCCCCGGGCTCGCCCACTTCGACATGGTCCCAGGACAGGGCCTCGGGTCCCCCGGGCTCATGAATTCGGATTGCGTGCGGCATGGCGGCGCTTCAACGCCCAAAGCGGCCAAAAGAAAAGCCCCGCCGCGGCAGTGCCGGGCGGGGCTCCCCCCTATCAGCGACGAACCGCCCTAGACGCCGGCGTGAGCTGCAAGCGCCGCAAGCAGGAGCAAAGCGACGATGTTGGTGATCTTGATCATCGGATTGACGGCGGGGCCCGCGGTGTCCTTGTAGGGATCACCGACAGTGTCGCCGGTCACCGCGGCTTTGTGGGCTTCGGAGCCCTTACCGCCGTAATTGCCGTCCTCGATGTACTTCTTAGCGTTGTCCCAGGCGCCGCCGCCGCTCGTCATCGAGATTGCGACGAACAGGCCGGAGACGATGACGCCGAGGAGCAGGGCGCCCACCGCGGCGAAGGCGTTTTCGCGCCCAGCCACCGCCTGGATAACGAAGAAGACCACGATCGGAGCCAATACTGGCAGCAGCGACGGGATGATCATCTCCCGGATCGCGGCCTTGGTGACGAGGTCGACGGTGCGCGCGTAGTTGGGGCGGACCGAGCCGTCCATGATACCGGGGTTGTCGCGGAATTGCTGGCGCACTTCCTCGACCACGGCCCCGCCGGCACGGCCGACTGCGGTCATTCCCATCGCCCCGAACAGGTAGGGCAGGAGCGCTCCCAGGAGCAGGCCGACGATGATGTACGGGTTCGACAAAGTGAACAGCGTGTCGAGGTCGGTCGTGACCCCGATCTGGCTTCCGAACTCGCGAAGGTCGGCGGTGTAGGCGCCGAACAGCACCAGCGCTGCAAGACCGGCCGAGCCGATCGCATAGCCCTTGGTCACCGCCTTGGTGGTGTTGCCCACGGCGTCGAGGGCATCGGTGCGGCGACGCACTTCGTCCTCGAGGCCCGCCATCTCGGCGATTCCGCCCGCATTGTCGGTGACCGGGCCGTAGGCGTCGAGAGCGACGACCATTCCGGCCAGAGCGAGCATCGCCGAGGCCGCGTAGGCGACTCCGAGGAAGCCGGCGAGCTGGAAGCTGGCGATGAGGCCGACGACGATCACGATGGTCGGCAGGGCCGTCGATTCGAGGCTGATCGCCAGGCCCTGGATGATGTTGGTGCCGTGGCCTGTCTGCGACGCTCGGGCGATCGACTGGACGGGGCGGTAGTTGGTCCCTGTGTAATATTCGGTGATCCAGACGATCAGCGCGGTCACGGCGAGGCCGATGAAGCTCGCCCAAATGAGGTGCATCGCCGGGAAGCTGACCCCGGTCGTGGTCGTCACAATCTGCCCGAGATCGCCGTGCAGCGCGTACCAGGCGGCGCCATAGATCGCCGGGATCGCAAGCAGGGTCGCGGTCCAGAAGCCCTTGTAAAGGGCGCCCATGATTGAGCCCTTGGCGCCCAAGCGGACCATGTAGGTACCGATGATCGAGGTGATGATGCAGACGCCGCCGATCAGGAGCGGAAGCGTCATGAGGGGAACCAGAAGCGGCCCGGTTCCGAGCGCGAGCGCAACCGACACCATCGTGATTCCGACGGTGACGACATAGGTTTCGAACAGGTCGGCGGCCATGCCTGCGCAGTCGCCGACATTGTCGCCGACGTTGTCGGCGATCACGGCGGGGTTGCGCGGGTCGTCCTCAGGAATTCCGGCCTCGACCTTGCCGACCAGGTCGGCGCCGACGTCGGCGGCCTTGGTGAAGATTCCGCCACCGAGACGGGCGAAGATCGAAACCAGCGACGCGCCGAGCGCGAGTGCGGTCAGCGCGGTGACGACCGGACGGGCGTTGGGCGCATAGCCGCCGGGGCCGGTCAGGTACCAGAACAGAACCGAGATCGCGAGGAGCGCCAGGCCCGCCACCAGCATTCCGGTGATCGCACCGGCACGGAAGGCGACGGTCAGGCCGCGCTGAAGGCTGGAGCGAGCCGCCTCGGCGGTACGGACGTTGGCACGAACCGAGATGTTCATTCCGATGAACCCGGTCGCTCCCGAAAGGATCGATCCGACGAGGAAGGCGATCGCCGACAGCCCGCCCAGGAAGAAGTAGATGATGACCGCGACGACAATTCCGACCATCGCGATGGTCGTGTACTGCCGGCGAAGATAGGCTGCGGCACCCTCCTGTATGGCGCCGGCGACTTCGATCATGCGCTGGTTGCCGGGCGAGGACGCAAGCACCTGCCGGCTGGTGATGACGCCGTAAAGGACGGCGATTACGCCACAGACCATGGCGATCAGAGTGAGGTTCATGTCTTTCCCCGTTTGGCGGCAAAGAATAACGGCCGGCGTGCGGTTGCAGCCGGCGGATTCGCGACCCTTTATGGCGGGTTAGCGCGGCTGGCAACCGCGCGCGTCGGTCAGCGCAAGAGGAACGCGGCCGCGGCCATCCCGAAGGCGAGGCCGCTAAAGCCGATCATCCACTGGCGAACGCGAAGCGCGATGCTCATAGCCAAGCCTCTCCGGTAGGGGCACGTCGCCGTCGCGGTCGTGGAGCATGAAGCCGCTTCCGGCGACGAGCCGCCCGATGCAGCAGAGCGTCGGCGCATCAGGTAAAGAAAGGCTTACCGGGTCGAGATCTGCGGGCAAAGCGGCGAGCAGGGCGTAATCGTCGCCGCCGGTGGCCGCGAACAGGCGCGCATTGCGGTCCTGTCCGCGCTCGACGACGAAGACGCCGGAAAGCGGCAGCGAATCGAGATCGACTTCAGCCCCGCAGCCGCTCGCGGAGCAGAGCCGCGCGAGGTCGACGAGAAGGCCGTCGGAGACATCCATCATCGCAGTCGCGTGAGCCGCCAGCGGCTGGCCCATTTCCAGCAGCGGAATCGGCCGGCGATAAATGTCGACGAGAGTGCCGGTCGCAGCCGGATCATCGATCAGCCGGGCAAGGCCGGCAGCGGAATCTCCGAGGCTTCCGGCGACCCATAGCCGGTCGCCGGGCGTGCCGCCGGCGCGGCTCGGCACCTTTTCGGCCGCGCGGCCAATCGCGGTCACTCCATAAACCCGCGGTGCGCCTGCCAGCAGCGCGATCGTGTCGCCGCCGATCAGCGAGACGCCGTAGGTTTCGCAGGCCGCCTCGATCCCGTCGATCACACCGAAATCCCAGTCGCGATGGGACAGCGAGAAGGACAGCAGAGCGGCAATCGGCTGCGCGCCCTTGGCGGCAAGGTCGGAAAGGTTAACCGCGACCAGCTTCCAGCCGACGCTCGCCGGCGGGTCGGTGGGGAAAAAGTGCACGCCTTCGGCTACGCTGTCATGGGTGATCACTAACCCGTCCAGGACGGCGGCGTCGTCGCGCAGGTCCCGCGCTCCGGGATGGGTGGCGATCCGCCTCAGGCGGTCGATGAGTTCGGCTTCTTTCATGCGTGCTCAGTGTGCGAAACGAACGACAGGACCGCAACCGTTAGTGCCGCACGTCCTTCGCGATCGCGTCGAGCAGTCCATTGACGAAGCCGCTCTCGCGCTTGTCGTAGAAAGCGTGGGCGACATCGACATATTCGGAGATGACCGAGCCCACCGGAACGTCGGGCCGGGCGATCAGCTCGTAAGTGCCGGCGCGAAGGATCGCCCGCATCGGCCGGTCGAGCCGTTCGAGAGTCCAGCCCGCCGCGAGCTTGCCCGAAATCGCGCCGTCGATGTCCGATTTGCGAGCGTCGGCGCCGGCGACGATATCGTCGAAGAAGTCGCGCTCGGCCTCGAGATACTGCTCGTCCTCGATGGTCGCCCCGAGGCGGTGATCGTGAAATTCCTTGAGCAGGCGGGCAAGCGGCGTGCCCTCCATCTCCTGCTGGTAAATCGCCTGGACCGCCGCCAGCCGGGCGGCGGATCGGGATCGGGATCGGGATCGGGATCGGGGAGCGGTATTCATCGCGCAGGGCTGTAGCGGCGGCGGCCGGTCAGGGATAGCTTACCGTCATCGGGATTTCGGGAAGCGGGATGAACTCGTCGTGGTCGTCGGGCGGCAGCGCGAACTCGCCAGACCTCCACGCACGCTTGGCCTCGTTGATCCTCTCGCGGCTGGAGGAGACGAAATTCCACCACACATGCCGCTCGCCGTCCATCGGCGCTCCGCCGCACACCATCAGGCGGGCGCCTTCCTGTGTCTTGACCAGCGGTTTGTGGCCGGGCGCGAGGAGGACGAGGTTCTGCCCCTCGATCGCCACTCCGCCGACGGTCGCATCGCCATCCAGCAGGTAGAGCGCGCGCTCGTCGGCGTCGGCGGGCAGCTCGAATGTTGTGCCGGGCGGAATGACGATCGACGCGTAAAGCGTCGGCGAATGACAGGTGGCAGGCGAAGCCGCGCCCCAGCCTTCGCCCATGATCAGCCGCACCTCGGTCCCGTCGACGTCGATCACCGGAAGATCGCCGGCGGGCGTATGCTCAAAGGCGGGCGGCATCTCCTCCTTCGCTTTAGGCATGGCCAGCCAGGTCTGGATTCCCGATAAATGCGGCCCCTCGGCCCGCTCGTCGGGGGGCGAGCGCTCGCTGTGCGTGATCCCGCGGCCCGCTGTCATCAGGTTGACGGCGCCGGGCTCGATCCGCTGGCGGGAGCCGATGCTGTCGCGGTGCATGATGGCGCCCGCGAACAGGAAGGTGACGGTCGACAGGTTGATGTGCGGATGCGGGCGGACGTCGATGCCCTGGCCGGCGGAAAGGTGCGCCGGCCCCATCTGGTCGAAGAAAATAAACGGCCCGACCATGGTCCTCTGGGTGTGCGGCAGTGTCCGGTGCACCTTGAACCCGCCGAGGTCGTGTGTGACCGGCGCGAGGGTAAGGAGGATGTCGTCACTCATTCGCCCGGCGCCTTTGCCTTGATCGAAAGCGCGTGGACCCGGTTGCCCACGAGCTCGCCGAGCGCGGCGTGGACCATGCGCTGGCGCTCGACCCGCGATTTGCCGGTGAAATCGGGGCTTTCGATCAGAAGGGTGAAGTGGCTCTCGCCCGCCGGATTGTAGCCCCCGTGGCCGCGATGTTTCTCGCTGTCGTCGATGAGTTCGACCTTCGCCTCAGGAAAGGCCGAGTCGAGGCGCCCAAGCATCTCGGTTGCGACCGGTCCCGTGGCAGCGACGTCCATTCTTCCTATATAAGCGAGTTGGAGATTTGAGGAAGCCGGTGGCGACGAAACATCCTAAATTGCACGGCAAAGTCGAAGGGGCGACGGAGCGTTGCGCGGTCCCCGGATGCCGGCGCGTGGGCGAGTACAAGGCGCCGGTGCAGCCGGCGAACTTCGACGGGCCCGGAGCCTATAGCCTGCTGTGCCTGGATCACGTGCGCGAGCACAACAAGAGGTACAATTATTTTCACGGCATGAGCCCCGAGGAGATCAGCGATGCCCAGAGCCCGCTCGCGGGATGGGAGCGGCCGAGCCGGCAATTCGCTCACAGCGGCGGCGATCCGATGCCGGCGTGGAACGATTTCGCCGATCCGCTCGACGCGATTGCGGCGAACTTCCGACGCGCCGATCGCGGTCCGCCACAGCGCTTCACCCGCAACGAGAAGCGGGCGCTGGGAATCCTTGGCTTGGGCGAGGACGCCGATTTGCACTCGGTGCGAAACAGCTATTCGAAGCTGGTCCGCCGCTTCCACCCCGACCGCAACGGCGGCGACCGGAGCCAGGAGAGGAAGCTCGCCGAAGTGATCGAGGCCTGGCAGACTCTGAAGACGGCGAAGGCGTTCGCCTAGTCCCGGTCGGGCGCACCCAATGGGAAGTACGGCCGATACGGTCGCGCCTCTTCGACGCAGCGAGCGACCGGCAGGTGAGCGAGAAGCCGGGCGCGATAGGCCTTTAGCCGCGGTCGTTCGTCGCCGATCTCGTCCACCCAGTCGGCGTAGAACAATGCCGGCGCGGCGGCGCAGTCGGCGAGCGTGAAGCCATCGCCGGCCGCCCAGTCGCTCTCCGGGAGGTTGGCCTCGAGCCAGTCGTAGGCGATGCGCAGGTTCTTGCGGCCTTGTTCAGCCCCGTAAGGATCGCCCATGCCCTCCGGGCGAAGCGCGTGATTGACCGCGGGCTGCATGTTTCCCTGCACGTAGAGGTCGAAGAATCGGTCGAGGAAGCGGACCCGGCGGCCGAGCTTGCCATCCGGAATCCAGACATTGGGGCCGGGATGATTCGCCTGCAGATGCTCAATGATGCAGGTCGTCTCGATCACCGGCTCGCCGTCGTCGAGAAGCAGCGGAAACTTGCCGAACGGCCAGATCCGCTTGAGCTCGGCGTAATTCTCCTCGTTCTCCGGAACCTGACGAAATTCGAACTCTGTCCCGTCCGCGTAGAGCGGGATCAGAACCTTCCAGGTGTAGGAAGAGAAGGGGTGGCCGAAAAGGACGAGGGTCACCAGCTGCCCGCTTCCATCTTCGCGCGACGCTCCATTTCGGCTTCGCTCGGCGACTTTGTCTCGAAGCTGCCTGTCTGCACCTCGCCGGCTGGTTCATAGGTCGTCATCACGACGCCGGCGTTCGTCACGAAGTGATCGACGAGCTTCATCGTGCCTGCTTTCTCCGAACCGTCGAAGATGCTCTTGCCCTCACCGAGCAGGATGGGGAAGGTCATCAGCATCAGCCGGTCGATCAGCTTCGCGGAGAGCAAGGGCGGATAGAGCGTGCTGCTGCCCTGGATCAGAAGGTCGCGACCCTCGGTTTTCTTCAGCCCGGCCACTGCTCCGGCAGTGTCGCCCGACAGGCGATAGCTGTTGTCCCACTCCAGCGGTTCGTCCGAATGGGTCAGCACATATTTGTTGATCCGCTGGAATTTCTCTCCGATCGGATCATCCTGGTTGTACGGCCAGTAAGCGGCGAAGATATCGTACGTCCTTTTGCCGAGCAGCAGGTCGTACTCCCCCATGATGAGGCCCTCGAATGGGCCCATGTCGGGCCCCCAGAGCGGCTGCACCCAGCCGCCGTGGCGGAAGTGGCTGGTCGAATCCTCTTCCCGTCCGCCCGGCGCCTGCATCACGGCGTCGAGCGACTGGAACACCGCGCCAGTGAGCTTACGCATTCGCGGTCTCGCCCCTGACGGCCGCTTCGATTTTCGCCACGTCGATCTTGTGCATCGTCATCATCGCCTCGAACGCACGGCTCGCCACTCTTTTGTCCGGACTGTTGTTTGCCTCGAGCAGAACGCGCGGCGTGATCTGCCAGGAGAAGCCCCATTTGTCCTTGCACCAGCCGCACGCGCTCTCCTGACCGCCGTTGCCAACGATCGCATTCCAGTAGCGGTCGGTCTCTTCCTGGTTCTCGGTCAGGACCATGAAGCTGACTGCCTCGTTGGGCTTGAAATTCGGGCCGCCATTGAGGCCGACGAAGGCACGTCCGAGGACGGTGAAATCGACCGTCAGCTCGTCATCCTGCTTGCCGCTGGGATAATCGGTCGGCGCTTTCATCGCCTGGCCGACATGGCTGTCCGGGAAAACCGAAGCGTAGAATTCGGCCGCCTTGCGGGCCTCGCCTTTGTCGAACCAGAGGCAGGTGATCATCTTGTCGGTCATCGGGCGCTCCTTGTGCGGTTGACGAGGCTCCAGCGCAGCGCGAACGCGGATCCGGGGCCGTGGACCGCCGCGAACAGAAGCCCGGCGGTGAAGACGAAGTGGTCGACGAAGAAGCCGAACTCCATCGGGTTCGCGGTCCAGCGGCCCGGTCCGTGGAAGGCAAAGGCGAGGAACAGCACGTAGACGATCGCCAGCACGCAGGCCTCAGCGAAGAAGGCGCCGGTCAGGAAGGCGAGCGCCAGCGCGATCTCGAAAATTGCGGCGAGCCAGGCAAGAAGGTGCGGGACCGGGAAACCGGCCCCGGCGATCTCGTTGGCGGTCATGCCCATGGCGGCGAACTTGAACCCCGCGGCCATGGCGAAGACGCCGGCAAAGATCAGCCGGGCGATCAGGACTGCGGCGGTTCGCATTCTATTTGCCGACCAGCGCGAATTCCGCTCCCTGCGGATCGATACCGATGATGATGTGATCGCCGCCGGGCACCTCCATCGGCCCGTGCGTAATCCTTCCGCCACCTTGCTCGACAGAATCCTTCGCACTGGCGGTCGACGGCACGCGGAAATAATGTCGCCACTTTGGCTGGGCCTGCCCCATCAGACCGCACACGGCACCGATCTGGACGCCGTTCTGCTTCCAGAAGCGGTATTCTCCCATCTCGCCCATCGGCATGAAGTCGTCGCTCGTCCAGCCGAACTGCTCGCCGTAGAAACGCCGGGCCGCCTCCGGATCGGAGGTGTTGAGCTCATTCCAGCTTACGCGCTGCTGCTCCGTTGGCGAGAAGACGTCACTCTTCGCGTCGGGTTTGTCGGCGGGCGGCGTCGGACTCATCAGGTAGAAGGGCGCGCCTTGAGGGTCGGTGACCATCGCAATCCGCCCGACGTCCGGAATGTCGGTCGCGGCCATGTAGACCTGTCCGCCGGCTTTTTCGGTTGCCGCGACTGCCGCATCGACATCGCGGACGTGGATGTAGCCGAGCCACATCGGCCTCGCTCCGTGCTGCGCCATGTCGTCGGTGATCCTGAGCACCCCGCCGGCATTGCCGCCGTCGGCGCGCCCGATCATCCGGTAGTCCATCGGCCCCGGCATGGATTGACCAATGACCCAGCCGACGACGGTGTCGTAGAAGGCCTTCGCTCCATCGGGGTCGGGCGTCATCAGCTCGTACCAGATGAAGTCGCCCTGCGGGTTGCCGCGGCTCTCCGTCGCGGGCGCAGTTCCAGTGTCCGTGCGAACGTCGCTCATGCTCGCCTCCTTTGAGTCCTGATTGTGCCCGCCGTTCAGGCGGTGATCGGTGCCCCGACCTGGATTGCCGGCTGCTCGGCGGTATCGAGGATCTTTTCGAAGCCGCCCCAGAACATCCGCTGGCCGTTGAACGGCATCTCGCCCTGGGGCTTGAGGCTCTCGTCGGCCATGATCTTCTGCCAGGCTTCGTCACGAGCCGCCTTGTCCGGCCACTCGATGAACGAGAAGACGACCGTTTCGCCATCTTCCGCCTTCACCGCGCGGTAAAAGTCGGTGACCTTGCCGTGCTGCACATCGTCGGCGATTGCCTCGATCACCCGGTTTGCGCCGTGCTGCCGGAAGACTTTCGCCATCTTCGCGGCAAGCTGGCGATAGGAGTCGCGATTGCCCTCCGGCACCGGGACGATGAACCCATCGACGTAGCTGCCGCCGCCGGAGCCTTCGTCGACGATCGCTTCGAAGCCGCCGACGACCATGCGCTTGCCGTCGAACGGCATGTCGGCGAATTGCTCCATGCGCGGATCGCTCATCATCTTCGCATTGGTCGCATCCCGAGCTTGGCGCGACGGATATTCGAACCAGGCGAAGACGACCTTCTCGTCAGGCTTGGCATCGACCGACTTGCGGAAGTCGGTGACCTTCCCTTCGGGCACGTCGCTGTCCCAGCCTTCGACGTGGCGGACCACTCCGATTTCGCGGAGCAGCGTGGCGGCCTCGGCCGCATGCTTGCGGTACGCGTCCTTCTTCGCTTCGGGGACCGGAGCGATGAATCCTTCGAAATAGGTCATGCTGCTGCTCCTTCTTGCTGGGGGATGATGGCGGGCTGCGGCGCGTTGGCTGCGTAAACCGCAAGCTGGTCCTGCAGCGCTCGCTGGAACGCGGGCCGGGCTTCGCCGCGCTTCAAATAAGCGGCGAGATTCGGGATTTGCGCGACCAGATCGGTGTGCCGCAGGAATCGAAGGACGGTGACCATCACCAGGTCGCCGATCGTGAAGTGGTCGCCTTCAAGCCAGGTCTTCTCGCCGAGCCAGTCGGAAACCCGCTTGAGCTTGAGCCTGACGAACTCCTCGGCGCCGGGCCGGCGGAGCCTTGCCCATTCCTCGCCAGCATAGAAGAAGTCGATCACAAGCAGGTTCAGGATCGACGGTTCGACGCTGTTCAGAGCGGCATAGGTCCACTGGATCGCACGAAACTTGCCCTGCGGGTCACGGGGCAGGAGCACCTCGCTCGTCTCGCCGACATATTGGACGATCGCTCCGGTTTCGAAGATTCGAACGGTGCCGTCGCTGAAGCACGGAACCTGGTCGAACGGCTGCTCGAGCAGATATTCGCGCGGGCGCTCCTGGTCGAGCAGCCTGACCCGATAGTCGAGGCCAGCCTCTTCCAATGCCCAGCGGGCGCGGAGGTCGCGGACGACGCCTTGCGCGAATTCGGGAACCCAGCGGAAAGCGGTGATTTCGATCGAAGCGTTGGGATTGACGGCCATTGCCCTGGTCCTTTCAATGCGCGCTTGCGGCAGCTTCGGCGATGGCGTCGGCGCCGCGTTCGGCCGCGGCAACGTCCATCCACACCAGCTCGAAGATGTGACCGTCCGGATCGGCCACGCTTCGCCCGTACATCACTCCATAATCCTGTTTGGGCCCGGGATCAGCCATGCCTCCCGCGGTTACGGCGCGTTCGACGCTCGAGTCGACCGATTCCCGGCTTTCGCTGGACAGTGCGATCAGGACTTCGGAGCCCGCTCTGGCGTCCGCGATCGGCCGCGGCGTGAACTGCCTGAACTTGTCGTGCGTCAGGATCATGACGTGGATCGACTCGGAAAAGCTCATCATCGCGGCTGTTTCGTCGGTGAAGCGGGGTTCGTTCACGGCGCCGAGAGCCTCGAGAAAGCGCCGCGACCTTTGCAGGTCCGAGACCGGCAGGTTCACGAAAATCATCTGGTGGTTCGTTGCCATTCGCTCCTCCTGCGCGACTCGATTCGCTTGCATTTTGCGCAAGAAGTCATAATTTGCAACTGTGCAGTTAGGAAAAACAACTAAAGCGCGGCAAAAAGAGAGAAAACGCAGCTACGACGATGCCTGCGGGATGGCGCACGCGCTTGAGCTGATTGGCGAAAGATGGGCGCTCCTGGTCATGCGCGAGCTGATGTTCGGCCCGCGCCGATTCTCGGGTCTGAAGCGCGATCTCCCGGGAATTAGCGCCAATGTGCTGACGCAGCGATTGTCCGAGCTGGAAGAGCGTGGACTGGTGCGGCGGACGAAGCTTCCACCCCCCGCCTCGGTCCAGGTCTATGAAGCGACCGAGTGGGGCCTGGAAGCCGCGCCCGTGCTTCGAGAGCTTGGCAGGTGGGCGGTGCGAAGCCAGTGTCACGACCCCAGCCGGCCAGTCAGTCCTGTCTCGGTCATGATGTCGATGCAGACGATGTTCGATCGGTCACTCGCGGGCGACCTTGCCGCCAAGGCCAGCTTTCGCTTCGGCGACATCAGCTACGCGGCGGACATCCGCGACGGCCGTATCGACGTCAATCGAGGCCCCGTCGATGGTTGTGACTTTACGATCGCTGCCCGGCCGGGAGAGCTCGCGGGCGTGCTCTATGGCGGCGCTCCGATCTCTGCTATAAGGATCGAAGGAGACCTCGCGCTTGCGAAGCGTTTTGTGACGCTGTTCCCACTGCCGCCGAAAGTCGCCTGACCACCCTTGCAAACCGATCACTTGAGGCCCGAAAGCCTCTCGCTTAAGGCTCGAACCGATGAACGACATCTCCAACGTGAACCCCGAAAGCCGGAGCGAGACCGTGATGGCTGCGCCCGACCGGATGGTGAAGGTCCGGGAGGCATTCGGAGTCGATTCCGACATGGAGGTGCCGGCCTTCAGCGAGGCCGACGAGCGAGTCCCCGACCTCGACCCCAGCTATGTTTTCGACCCCAACACGACTCTCGCCATCTGCGCCGGCTTTGCCAAGAACCGGCGGGTGATGATCCAGGGCTATCACGGGACCGGCAAGTCGACCCACATCGAGCAGGTGGCGGCTCGGCTCAACTGGCCGATGATCCGGATCAACCTCGACGCACACATCAGCCGGATCGACCTCGTCGGCCGCGACGCCATCGTTCTTCGCGACGGCCAGCAGGTCACCGAGTTCCGCGAAGGGCTGTTGCCGTGGGCGCTCCAGCACCCGGTGGCGCTGGTGTTCGACGAATATGACGCCGGCCGCCCCGACGTCATGTTCGTGATCCAGCGGGTCCTCGAAGCGGAGGGCAAGCTCACCCTTCTCGACCAGAACCGGGTGATCCGGCCGAATCCCTGGTTCCGCCTGTTCGCGACCACCAACACGGTCGGCCTCGGCGATACCACCGGCCTCTATCACGGCACCCAGGCCATCAATCAGGGGCAGATGGACCGCTGGAACATCGTCAGCACGCTCAATTACCTTCCGGCGGCGGTCGAAGCGCAGATCGTGCTCGCGAAATCGGGCGAATATGACAACCCGGACGGCAAGGCGACGGTCGAGAAGATGATCAAGGTCGCCGACCTGTCGCGCCAGGGCTTCATCAACGGCGACATTTCGACCGTCATGAGCCCGCGGACGGTGATCAGCTGGGCACAGAATGCGCTCATTTTCGGAGACATCGGCTTCGCCTTCCGGCTGTCGTTCCTCAACAAGTGCGACGAGGCGGAGCGGCCGATCGTCGCCGAATATTACCAGCGAGTCTTCGGCAGCGACCTTCCCGAAAGCGTCGTCGGGACGGCCTGATGGCCGAACGCATCGACCTCTTCCGTCGTGCGCTTGCGGGCGCGGCTCGGGCGATCGCCAAGGATCCAGACATCGACGTGGTCTTCGCGTCGGAGACCGCGTCTCCGGCCGGCCGGGCCGCGCGGGTTCCCTCGCCGGGGCCGGGCCTCGAGCCGAAGCTGGTCGCCGAAGCCCGCGGAGCAGCGGATTCGGCGGCGCTGAAGCTGCGCTATCACGATGTGCGGGTTCACTCCGCGCTTGCTCCCGCCGATCCCGAAGCGCGCGCCGTGTTCGATGCGTTGGAGACCGCCCGCGTCGAAGCGCTCGGAGCGCGCGCGATGGCCGGCGTTCGTGCCAATCTCGGCGAGTTGGCTGAGGCGCGGGTCCGAGGCGACGCGATCGTCCGCGCCCGCAATGCCGAGGAAGTTCCGCTCGCCACCGCCGTCGGCCTCATGGCCCGCGAACGGCTGACCGGCGAAGCTGCGCCCAGCGCCGCGCAGCCTGGTCTCAAGCTGGTCGAGCCGTGGATCGAGGACAAGGCCGCCGCCGATCTCGACTCGCTTGCTTTGACCCTTGATGACCAGGCAGCGTTCGGTCGCCTGTCGCGCCAGCTGCTCGAGGATCTCGATCTCGCGGCCGCGCCCGAAGAGGGCGAAGAGGCGCTCGAGGAGAGCGGCGAGGAAGAGGGCGACGAAGCCGCCGGCGACGAAGGCGAGGACGAGGGCGAGTCGGTTCCCCAGGAAGGCGATTCCGAAATGCGCGCCGAGCAGGCCGAGGAGTCGGGCGACGAGAGCCAGGCGGTGGAGGATTACGAAGCCGCCGAAGACCAGCTCGCTCAAGGCGACGAGACCAGCGACTCCGGCCAGCCCGGGCAGGCGCGGCGCAACTGGGAGCTGTCGCCGCCGACCGACTATAAGGCGTTCACCACCCGCTTCGACGAGATCGTCGAGGCCGACGAGCTTTGCGACGAGTCCGAGCTCAACCGGCTGCGCGCCTA
>Ga0157371_10002284_pt1 | contig 18472 bp, 11 predicted proteins | sample C45metaG_FD_113462 | JGI IMG/M metagenome (GOLD analysis project Ga0157371, IMG submission 113462) | Corn rhizosphere microbial communities from Kellogg Biological Station, Michigan, USA - C4-5 metaG | ecosystem: Host-associated > Plants > Roots > Rhizosphere > Soil | place: USA: Michigan...
CGTGATAAGTTCATGCCCAAGAGATTTCAAAAACTGATAAGGCACAAATTTTCCGGTTGCATCAAATATTTTGCGCATCGCCGCTTCTTTTTCCTGCGCCTCCCGAATATTTTTTTCGTACAATAAAGAGCTTTCAATTGCTGAAGAAGATTGCAAGGCGAGCGTCGTCAATAATTTTAAAGAACCGGCGGTGTATTTATCCGGTTCGGTATCTGCCAGGATGATTACACCCATGATCCGGTGTTTTACTTTAAGAGCAGAATAAATTATCGATTTTATTGAAGGAGAAACAATTCCGGCATTTTGTAAAGAAGTGATGTCACTCACAATTTCAGATTGGCCGCTTAAAATAATATCAAGCAACATCGGCAATTCCGAATTTATTTCTTCTTCATCAAAAAATAATTCATCTAGTGATGCTTCAACTTTCAAACATTTTTTTTCTTCATCCCACAAAACAACTACCCCGCTTTTTGATTTAATTACATGCGCCGCTTCATCCAATGTTATTTTGGAAATATCAGAGGCGCCAATGGTTTGAGCCAGTTTATCTGAGAAATTAAAGATCAAATTTATTTCCTGGTAAAGGTTTAAGACTTCCGAGCCCAATTTTTTCCTTTCTGCTTCTTTGTTTAAAATATGCGTTAACAGTTCAGCAATAAAAGCAGATTGCTCATTGCCGTTTACAAAACCCAGGGTTTCGTTTTCAAAGAAAACAGGATATTTAAAAGAAGAAATATTTTCACTATTTGATAAAACGATTTTACCATTATTATCTTCCACCCAAAAATTCGCAGCCAACTGTTTCGCTAAGGAATTGACAATACTGATTGCATCGGTATCCTTGCTTAAAATATTTTTCAAACTTATTTTAGCCATTCTTTTTATGTTTTTATTCTTTTCGAATAAAATTTATAAACCGAGAATTTCTTTGGCTTTTTCAAGGATGACTTCAGGATCAAAAGGCTTCGTCATATAAAGGTCTGCACCCACTTCCTGGCCTTTCTGCCGGTCCAGTTCCTGGCCTTTTGCGGTGAGTAACACAATAAAAACATCATTGAGCTCCAGTTCTTTTTTTACTTTTCTGCACACTTCCATGCCATTCATTTTTGGCATCATCACGTCCAAAAAAACCAGTTGCGGTTTTTCTGTTCTGATAATTTCGAAGGCTTCTTCGCCATTTTGGGCAGAATAAAAATCAACCCCTTCATCTTCCAGTTCTTCCAAGGTTTGCTCCAGCAACATTCTGATATGAGCCTCATCATCTACGATCAAAAGTTTTTGTTCCATTATTTAGTTTTTAGTTCTCGTTCACAATTTTTAAAATAAAGATTGCGATTATTTATTCGTTTACTGCATTCACTTAATTGCTAATTTTCCCATTTTCATGCCTTCCAATTTTCCCAATGTTTTACTGGTAAATAAAAAACAACACATTTTCCAGGCCTTTTTCAAATCGCAATGTTTTTACAATCTCCTGTTTCCCGGAATAAATAGAATTTAAAATAATGATATCAGGTTGTGTATCAATTGCTTTTTTTACCAATTCTTTTCCATCCGATTCCACCACCTGGTAGCCTTTGGTTTGAAGCACATCTGTCAGAGAGCGAACTGCTGCCGTGTCCTCATCCACTACCATTACCTTTCTTTTGGATTTTCCCTGTTCCAGCAAATTCCCAACTTCGTGGAACAACTGAGCGGTATCAATTGGCTTGGTCAGATAACGATCGACGCCAATTCTGAATCCTCTTGCTTTGTCCTGAACGATGGATAAAATAATGATCGGAATATCCATTGTTTGCGGATCATTTTTCAAAATTGCCGCCACATCAAACCCATTCATTTCAGGCATCATTACGTCCAAAATGACCAGGTCTGGACGATTTTTGCGAATGCAATCAAGCGCCTGTTTTCCATTCGTTGCCTGCTCTATTAAATAGCCGGCTTCTCCAAGTTCCTGTTCCAATAAAGAGCGAATGGAATCATCGTCATCCACGACAAGAATAGTAGCAGGTTTCCCATTCATTTTTAATTTAGAAAATACAACCTGCTGTTTCAATTGCTTTACCAATTCATCCAAATGAATCGGTTTTTGCTTTTTTTGTCTTTTATTTTCTGAAGCAATAAAAGGAATCGCGAAAGAAAAAGTGCTTCCTTTTCCAACTTCACTTTCTACCCAGATGCGGCCACCATGGTGTTCTACTATTTCTTTACAAATTGGCAAACCAAGACCGGTTCCTTTTGGTTTGTCTGTAAGCGTATCGCCACCAACCTGTTTAAATTGTTCGAAGACAGCTCCGTAATCTTCTTCTGCAATTCCGATTCCCGTATCAGAAACACTTACAATTACTTCATCATTTTTTTGATAAACTTTACATGTTACCACTCCGTTTTCTGTAAATTTTACAGCATTTGAAAACAGGTTGATCACTACCTGGATCAGTTTATCCTGATCTCCGATTATATCAGGAATATTATTGTCAATTTTTTTAACGAGCTCAATTTTCTTTTGATCGAAAAGGGAAGTGGTTGCTAAAATTGCCCTCTCAGCAACTTCCGAAAGCGAAACGTTTTCCTTGTTCCATTCCATTCTGCCGGCTTCGATTTTCGCCAGATCAAGCACATCATTGATCAGATGGGTTAATCTTTCTCCTTCAGAAATTACTACCTGTAAATTTTCATTGATCTGGTTAACGGTTTTTGATGTTTTAGCATCGCTTTGATCAACAACAGGAAATATCTTATCGTTCAGCCGCTTATTGATTATTTTGGCAAAGCCCAAAACGGAAGTGAGCGGAGTTCTTAATTCATGACTGACAGTTGACAGAAAGGCGCTCTTCGCTTCATTGGCTTTTTCTGCAGTTTTACTTGCTTTTTCCGCTTCCATTTTGGCCTGTTCCACGTCTTCAAAAAGTTGCGCGTTGCGTAAAGCGACTCCAACAGAAGAAGCTATGGTATTTAAAAGGCGCTGATCATTTTCATTAAAGCGATTTTCCTGCTCAGTACTTTGTACACTTAATACTCCGATATTTTCATCGCCAACCGGAATAGGAACGCCCATATAAGAAGCAGCTGCAATGCCAATACGTGAAACTCCAAGCTGGGCCCTCAATTCTTCTACATCTTTATTGATAAGAAGTGGTTCTCCTTTTAATATAATAGTGGAAGTAAGTCCTTCTCCTAATTTCATCGGAGTCATATCATCGCCATATTGATACGGGAAATAAATGGTATTGTTTTTCTTATTTAATAGAGCGAGATACACAATATTCGCATTGAAAAGATCACGCAGCTGGTCGCCTACGAATTTGATCAGCTCATTTGGATTTAACTGGGACGCGAGTGCCTTGCTGATATTATTAACTGTTGTTAGTTCAGAAGCTCTCTGTTTCGCATCTGCAAGTAAATAAGTTGTTTCATCAAACAAACGTGCATTTTCCAAAGCAACGCTCATGCTGTTTGTAAGCGTTGTTAATAATCGCATATCTGATTCGCTGAAAGCATTTTCTTTTTCTACATTTTGCAGGCTTACAGATCCTCTTACCACATCTCCCACGATCATCGGAACAAAAACCGCTGACTTCGGGGGTAAGCCTTTTGTGACGCCCTGGCCGCCGTGCTGTTTAGCAACCTCGGAATAATTTTGATTAATGATCAGGGATTGGCGGCTTTTAATAAGTTCCTGGTTCGCCCAGTTAAATGGACGTGGCTTACTGTAAATTCTCACTCCTTTTTCAATAGCATATTGCCATTCTTCATTTTTATTTTTATGATCAAATGTGCGAATAACAACCGTTTGAGTATCAAAAAGTTTGCAAATCCTGTTTCCTACCAATTCATAGATCGCATTCATATTCATTTCCCGAACCAGGCCGTCCTGCACACTGTTAATAACCCCTAATTCCGCTGTCCTTTGTTCAGTTTCTTTAAGTAAACGACTGGTTTCATCAAAAAGCCTGGCATTTTCCAAAGCCACGCTCATACTGTTGGCAAGTGTTTCCAGCAATCTTACATTTGAATCTGTGAAGGCATATTCGGTATCAACATTTTGAATACTCACGTAACCTTTTACATCATTACCGGATAGTAAAGGAACAAATAATAACGATTTTGGCATTTCAGTTCCATCAATTGCCTCTAAGCCGTATTTTTCTCTTGCCTGTTTTTCTGTTTCAATATGAATCGAATGCTTTCCATTGATCAGTAGTTCCCGCAAACGGTTTATTGGCCTTGACGCAAACTTAATTTTTTCTCCATTTTCAATCGCATAGTTAAAATGTTCTGTTTTCTTTTCAAGATCAAAACTTGCAATAATTAAGACTTGCGCATCAAACAGTTTTTGAACCCGGTCGCCCACAAGATTATAAATAGCATTTATATCCAGTTCGTTCGCCAGGCCTTCCTGAACGCTATTAATCACAGCCAGTTCTGCTGTTCTTTGTTCTGTCTCTTTTAACAGGCGATTGGTTTCATCAAACAATCTGGCACTTTTTAAAGCAACGCTCATGCTGTTTACCAAAGTGGATAATAAACTGATATCGGAATCGGAAAACGCATCTTCATGATCCAGATTTTGCAAACTGATCACCCCATTCACTTTTCCTCCTGACATTAATGGCGCCATTACCACTGATTTTGCAGCCTCCCCATATATTACCGAGTTATCATATTTCGGCCTTTCTTTCTCCATATCTTTATTAATGACCAGCATTTGCCCGGTATCAATAACATGTTTGCGGAAGCCTGTTGGTTTCCTACGTCCAAGCATGGTGCGATCACCTTTTTCATACGCATACTTATCTTCGATAAATCCCGTCTTAGGATCGAAAGTGGTAATATCGATTACCTGCGCATTAAATACTTCCCGAACTTTTTCGCCAACTAATAAATAGATCGCGTGCATATCCATTTGCGCAACCAAACTTTCCTGAACGCTGTTGATCACGGCCAGCTCTGCATTTCGTTGTTCGGTTTCTTTTAATAAACGATTGGTTTCATTAAACAAGCGGGCGCTTTCCAAAGCCACACTCATACTGTTGGCCAGTGTTTTCAAAAGGTTTACATCAGATTCTGAAAACGCATGTTCACGATCCAGATTTTGAAGACTAATAATTCCTTTTACCTTGCCACTTGAAATTAATGGAACATATATCTGTGATTTTGGCATTTCACCTATCAGCACTTTATTTCCAAATTCATTCATTGCCCTTCCAACATTTTCATTATGCAACAGCATTTCACCTGTATTGATCACGTATTTTCGGAAACCTTTTGGTTCCCTTGGCCCTAGTAACGTTCTGTCGCCTTTTTCATACGCATATTGATCCTCAATCAGATTTTTTACAGGATCGTAAGTAACAATATCAATTACCTGGGCCTTAAATATTTCGCGGATCTTTTCGCCCACCAGGTCATAAATAGAATTGATGTCCAATTGAGCCACCAAGCCTTCCTGTACACTGTTGATCACAGCCAGTTCCGCATTTCGTTGTTCTGTTTCCTTCAGTAGACGATTGGTTTCATCAAATAGGCCGGCGCTCTTTAATGCCACACTCATACTGTTTGCTAATGTTACCAACAAGTTTACGTCAGAAGGCGAGAAGGCATGTTCATGATCAAGGTTTTGCAAACTGATGATCCCCGTGATTTCGCCGTTCGTAATCATTGGAACAAAAACTGCCGATTTTGGTTGTTCACCAATCGCAACATAACTTTCAAATTCCTTGCTCTTGCCGTCCATATCCTCATTGATAAGCATTACCTGTTGGGTTTCAATAATGTGTTTCCTGAATCCCAAAGGTTCTCTTGCTCCCAACAAGGTTCTGTCTCCTTTTTCAAAGGCATAACGGTCTTCTACCAGGTTCTTACTTTTGTCATAGGTTACAATATCGATGATCTGAGCACTGAAAATTTCCCGGATCTTTTCTCCAACAAGATCATAAATAGATTGAATGTCGAGTTGGGCTACCAGTCCTTCCTGTACACTGTTGATCACGCCAAGTTCTGCAGTCCGTTGTTCTGTTTCTTTTAATAAACGATTCGTCTCGTCAAAGAGGCGGGCATTTTCTAAGGCAACGCTCATACTGTTTGCCAGGGTTGTTAAGAGGCTGACATCAGAGTCGGTAAATGCATTTTCATGATCTACATTTTGAAGGCTTACGTTTCCAATTACTTTCTCTCCCAGCACTAAGGGCACAAATACCGCTGATTTTGGAATTTCTCCTTCAATGTTTGCTTCTTCTGAAAACTGGCTGATGTATTCTTTGAAATGAGCATTAATGGTCTCTGGTCTTTTGATTTCCGTAAGATGTTTGGTAAAATCATCCCATATTCTCGGTTGAATATTAAGCCGTTTGCCTTTCTCAATCGCATAATTGAAAAATTCCTTTTCACTCTTATAATCAAAACTGCGGATCACAACTGTTTGCGCATCAAACAAATCCCTGATACGGTCTCCGACTAACGTGTAAATTCCTTCCATGTTAATTTGGGCTACAAGTCCTTCCTGAACACCATTGATTATTGCCAGTTCACTGTTCCGTTGTTCCGTTTCTTTCAATAATCGGGTTGTTTCATCAAACAATCTTGCATTTTCCAAAGCCACACTCATACTGTTTGCAAGCGTTTCCAAAAGACGAATATCAGAATCACTGAATGCATTTTCTTTATCCACGTTTTGCAAACTGATGTATCGTTTTACCTGATCGGCTACGATCAAAGGAACAAATACTCCGGATTTTATTGGTTTTGAATCTTCGAAAAAACTGTTGCCAAACCACTTAAATACTTCTTCTTTGTTTTTGATTACAATTTTTTGCTTTGTTTCTATTAGTTGTTTCCTCAGATTGTCAATCGGACGAGGATCTGGATAGTATCTTTTGCCGTTTTCAATTACATAATTAAAATATGACAGATTCTTTTGAGCGTCAAGTGTTCCAATTAGAAGTACCTGGGCGTCAAATGAATCACGGATTTTATTTCCAACCAAGTCATATATAGATTGCATATCCATTTTGCTGACAAGACCGTCTTGCACGTTATTTATGACTGCCAGTTCCTGAACTCTTGCACTCAATTGCCTGGTTCTTTCCTCTATGATTTTTTCCAGTTGTTTATGCTTTTCTTCGAGCTGCCTTGTTCTCCATTTAATAAATAAATAAATAAGAGAAATGCCAATTAATGCATACAACAAATAAGCCCACCAGGTAGCATACCACGGAGCAAGAATGGTTAATGGAAATATCGTTGCCTCGCTGATCTTTCCATATATGTTTTTTGCCCTTACATGAAATGTATATTTGCCGGCTGAAAGATTAGTGTATTCTTTATATGAATTATTTCCCCAATCGCTCCAGCCACTTTCGTAACCTTCTAACCAGGTTTGGTATTGAGTTTTATCTTCCTGATCATAGAATGGAGCGGCATACTCAAACCGCAAACTATTGCTATTATAAGATACTTCCGGAACTTCCTTTCCATTAATTCCTGTGATCGTACTCATCCGGTTTTTACCTGCAGTAATACGACGCAGTAAAACATTGAAACGATAGGCAGAATCTTCCGCTAAATTTTGATCATAGCGAATAAGCCCATCAGATGTAGCAATCCACGTTACGCCGTTTTTTTCAGAAAAGAAATTGGAATTAGCTCTATCTGAAATAGATTGTAAAACCCGTTTTACCTTATAACTTCCATCTGGTTGAGGAGTGGCCAGGCGTGTTTCTTTACCCAATCTTATCCATATTTTTCCGGTACTGTCTTCAATTAAAAATCCTTCTATGTTCCCTCCGCCGTGACTAAATGTTCCAAAAGTGTTATCAATAATAAATCGTTGCTTTTGAGAATCAAAGCGATAAAATCCTGAATCATAGGTAAAGAAAGCCTTTTCTTTGGTAGCGCTGACCACTCCCGGAGCATTGCGCATCCCTGCATCTTTTCCTAACTTTTCAGATGTTGTCTTTTGCAAATCAAGGTCACCATTCTCGTCATAATTAAGCGATATTTTATACACTGTATTGTTTTGAGTTCCCGCCCAAACTGTATCTTTCCCATTTCCCCCAAATGACCATATCTGGTCCTTAATCCCCGGCACAAATCCCAAAAAAGTCCACGACTTGCTAACGTTTGCCGTTGCTTTATTCCTTTTAAAAACACCAACACCTATAGTTGTGCCGCCAAATAATAAATCTGGTTCACCGGGAAGAATATATAAGCTTGCGAGAGTAAAGTTTCCTCCAACAGAAGGTTTTATGTTGTACGTTTTACCATCTTTGATGGCAAACAGCCCATCACCGGCAATTAACAATTTATCCTGATCAGGAAAAAAAGAGAAAACCTGGCTTTGAGGAACGTCTTTAATGGTCTCAAATATTTTTTTCGAATCGTTGTATTTCATTAAGCCATTAGTGGTTCCTATATATAAAGAACCATCAGACCGCGCAACGGATAAAACAGCCGTATTAATCCCGGATTGAAGTGCAAATTGTGTAATAGGAGAAGAAATATCAACTCTTGAAATTCCATTGTCGAGCGCAAGCCAAAGCGTTCCGGTATTATCTATATAAGCAGCATAAACAGACTCATCCTGCAAGCCAACTTCACGGTTAATTTTTCGCATTAATTCCCCCTTGGAATTAATAATAACAAGGCCTTTCCCTGTCGTCGATAAAGCATAATTCCCGTTTTTTAATTGAATTCCTTTATATAATACAAGGCCTGATCTTAAGAGTGGATCAACTTCTGTTTTAAAGGGAGTAAATGTTTTACCGTCAAAGAGGTACAAACCACTATAAAACATACCTATCAGGTATTTCCCACCGGGATTTTTTTCGGTTCCTGGTGAGGAGTAAGGAAGCATAATCTGCATCCGCTCCTTTCCTAAAAATTCACTCCCGGCAACAAATTGAAGGGAATCATTCACCATTTTAAAAAGCCCGGCTCCCTGTTCATGTACATAAAAGTTTTCATCAGGTTGAAAGGCATACATGAATAAAGTTTTGGGCTTCCACACTTTTACTTTCCAATCTTGTTTTCCGTTTGAAACAACAGGTCTAAGCCTGATAATTTCCTCGCGGGCCTGGAAATAAATATCGCCGTTAGCAGAAATATTTACCGTCCAGATATCAGAAAAATTTCTATCAGCAACAGGAACATAATTAAGCAAAGAAAAAACTTCCTTTTGTCCGAGGCTGTCTGTTTTCAAAAATCCAAAGTCTCCATAACCTCCATAATAAATTCGTCCTGTTTTATCTTTAGTAAAACATCTTACTATCAAGGATTCGTTGCGCACCGGATTATAAACCCTCTCCCAATTTACTCCGTCATAATCGAGAATTCCCCCCTGGACTCCAAAATACATGATCCCTTGATTATCTTCAATCACAGACCATGTTTGATTTGAAGCATTGTAATCTTTAGGATAATAATTGGTAATAAATGGTAATCCTTCTTCTTTTACTGGCTGCGCTATAACCGTGGCAGACAGGAATAAAAACAAAAGAAAGAAAACAGCTTTATGTAAAATTGCCGTTTTGGTAAAAACAATTAGGTTCCGGTTCATTTATTTTTTATTGAACGGTGATGAATTCAAAAATCAGAGCAGGATCAGTTTATATAGAAAATTGGAATAAGAAAAGACACAATCGGGAGTAAATGTAATATAAACTTTTTAGATTAAAACACAATCGGTTTACATTTACAAAGCCGGTAATTTACTAAAACAAAAAACTTCTGCATTTTCATACAGAAGCTTTAAAGTTTTATTCCTGGGGGACGTAGTTTCAGGAAATAATGGGTCGCCTTTTACGGCTTAGTTTTCATTGGGATAATTATTTTCAATCGATATTGGTTCAAAAAAAATTAGAAGTTGACTGATATCGGATTATTGGTTTTTCCTGGATTAAAGGAACATTATTTTTCAATGGATTTGGATTGGTGATCAATGTTTGTTGAACATCAATCAACTTCTGATGCAAATATAGACCGGGTATAAACGCTGCACAAGAGCGCTATTGCCCTTTTTTTTAGGAATGGATTTACGGTGATAATCGTATAAAAACCTAAAATGAATATCGGTAATTTACTTTCTAATTCACGTGTAAATACGGTATTTTTTAAATTTTTAATTAACGGAAATATAAATCGAGCATATTTCTTTGTTTACTGTAATCGTAAAACTTTCTAATGAACTATGTTGCCTAAAGCTTTCCAAACAATCGAAAAACTTCTCTAAACATCATATCCACAAAATCCTATTTTTGTCTTACTAACGAAAATTTTTTTATGGTAAACAGAAAAGTATTAACGCTTGACGAATTCACGATTCGCGAAATGCGCGCTTTTCCAAATGCAACGGGTGAACTTGCTGGTCTTTTAAGAGATATCGGCCTTGCTGCAAAACGAGTCAATGTTGAAGTAAATAAAGCCGGCCTTGTTGATATCCTTGGTGAAACCGGAAACGTAAATGTGCAGGGAGAAGAAGTGAAACTATTAGATGTATTTGCAAATGAGCAGTTTACGCGAGTGCTGCGTCATGGCATTAGTTGCGCCGGTATCGCCAGTGAAGAATTAGATGATTATGTAGTTTTTGATAATGAAATCAGCCGAAATTCAAAATATATTTGCATGTTTGATCCGCTGGACGGCAGCAGTAATATTGATGTAAATGTTTCTATCGGAACGATTTTCAGTGTGTATAGAAGAGTAACTGAAAAAGGAACTCCTGTTACCAAAAAAGATTTTCTGCAGGCAGGTAACCGACAGGTGGCAGCAGGCTACATTATTTATGGTTCTTCAACGATTTTAGTTTACGCTACGAAAAGGGGCGTGAATGGATTTACATTAGACCAATCGATTGGTGAATTTTGTTTGAGTCATCCCGATATTAAATGTCCTGAAAGGGGCAAAATGTATTCCGTGAATCATGGAAATTATTATGGATTTTCTGAAGAAATAAAAAAATATATTGAGTGTTGTCAAAGAAAAAGCAAGAGTAACGGCGGCCCTTACACGCAACGATATATTGGTAGCATGGTGAGTGACGTTCATCGTAATTTAATTCGCGGTGGTATTTTTTTATACCCAGGAACAAAAGAGAAACCGAATGGAAAACTTCGTTTACTATATGAATGTAATCCGTTGGCGTACATGATTGAAATTGGTGGTGGGAAAGCCACGGACGGTACGAGGCGCATCCTCGACAAAGTGCCGACAGAATTGCATGAACGAACACCATTTTTTATCGGTAGCTTGAAAATGATGGAGGAGTTGGAAGAATATTTGGTTGGCTGATATTTACTAATTAGAGATAACTTCTTTGGATCCGCCTAATTCGTGTAATTGGTATAATTCGTATAATTCGTGTAATTCGTGTTTTAAAATTTAGTGTAATTAAAATATAAAATGAAAACAATTATTTCTGTAAAAGATCTTAAAAAAAATTACGGCAAGTTTGAAGCGGTAAAAGGAATTTCTTTCGATGTATACGAGGGTGAAATATTTGGTTTGCTCGGGCCAAATGGTGCAGGTAAATCAACTACATTAGAAATTATAGAAACGCTTCGCGATAAAACATCCGGAAAGATCATCGTAGATGGGTTAGACCTCGACAAGGATGCAGCACAAATCAAAAAAATAATCGGCGTACAATTACAAACTTCTGGTTTTTACCCAGGATTAAATTTGCTTGAATTAATTGATCTTTTTTGCGGACTATATAATACAAAAACAAATTCTACCGAGCTGCTGGAAATGGTAAACCTGAAAGACAAAGCAAAAAATAAATACAAGGAAATGAGTGGTGGCCAGAAACAACGCTTTTCGATCGCAACCACTTTGATCAATAAACCAAAAATTATTTTCCTCGACGAACCAACAACAGGCCTCGATCCGCAGGCGCGGCGAAATTTATGGGATTTAATTCAACGCATCAGGAAAGAAGGAACAACGGTTATCATTACGACGCATTATATGGATGAAGCTGAATATTTGTGTGACCGGGTTGCCATTATGGATGAAGGAAAGATTATTGCGTTGCAATCGCCTGATAAATTAATTGACGACCTTGTTGCTTCAGGTTTTGAAAGGCCAAAAGAAACAAAATCAGCAAATCTTGAAGATGTTTTTATTAACTTAACCGGTAAAGATTTCAGGGAAGATTGACCTATATTTGCCGGCTAATTTTTTAAAACAATTTCTAATCAAAAAAATAAAATGAAAAGCATTTTCCTCCTGTTCCTTTTACCCGTTTCTGTATGTTTTGGGCAAGCAAAAAAGCCGGTTTCCAAAACAAAGTCAATTCCCGCAAACTCGGCAACAGCAATGTCTTCCACCGATAGCCTTAGCTATGCAATTGGTGTACAGGTAGCTGAATATTACAAAACAGAAGGCGTGGAAAAAATAAATGCAGAATATGTAAAGAAAGCATTTAACGACGTATATACTAATAAACCCTTAGCCATTTCAGAGGAGGAATGCAATATGAATATACAACAAAAATTACAACAGTTTATGGCACAAAAAATAAGTGCAGTAAAAGAAGCTGGAATCAAATTTTTAGAGGAAAATAAAAAGCGTCCGGGCGTAGTTACTTTGCCTGATGGCTTGCAGTACGAAATCATTACAAAAGGGACAGGTCCGATCCCTACAGCTACTGATACCGTGCAGGCGAACTATATCGGCACTTTGCTCGATGGAAAAGAATTTGATAATTCTTATAAAAGAGGCCAGCCACTTACCATTCCGGTTTCCGGCGTTATCCGCGGCTGGACAGAAGCGTTGGAATTAATGCCGGTTGGCAGCAAATGGAAATTATTTATTCCTTCGGACCTGGCTTATGGAGACCGGGGAGCAGGCGGTGCAATTCCTGGCGGCGCGACCCTTATTTTTGAAATAGAATTATTAAATATCGTGAATAAATAAAATGAATTCTTTATGGCAGAAGATCCGGATTTTCGTTACCCGATAGGAAAAGAAGATCAACAGGAAGAATTTGAAGCAAAGTATAATGAACAATTAAAAAGATCATTGATTGATGAAATAAAAATGCTTCCCGCCAATCTTGAATATGCCATTCAGAACTTAGATGCGGCGCAGTTGGAAACCCGTTATCGCCCGGCTGGATGGACAGTTCAGCAAGTGGTTCATCACGTTGCCGATAGTCACATTAATGCCTATGTTCGTTTTAAACTTGGTTTGACAGAAAATAACCCGGTTATCAAGCCTTACGATCAGGATGCCTGGGCTCATTTACCTGATACAAAATTGCCTGTCAATATTTCAATTACTCTGCTCTTTTCCTTGCATGCACGATGGTGCAAGTTGATGGAAGAAATGGACGAAAACCAGTGGCAGCGTACCATTTATCATCCTGAAAGAGAAACACCGGTTTCTTTATGGCAACTTTTGAAATCTTATGCGTGGCATGGTAAGCATCATACGGCACATATTTTGAAACTGAGAGAAAGAATGGGGTGGAATTAAAAATTAAGAATTAAGAATTATATGAAATGGAAGATACTCTCATCGGAATACATCAGTTCCCATAAATATTTTACCGCCAGAAAGGATAAGTGTGAAACTCCGGATGGGAAAATTATTGACGAATATTTTGTTGTTGAATTGCCGGAAACTGTTTGTGCGGTTGCGATAACTGAACAAGGTGAAGTGTTGATGGTAAAGCAATACCGGCATCCAATTGAAGAAACGCTTATTGAAATTCCTGGTGGTTTTATTGATGAAAATGAATCTCCTGAGGAAGCAATTAAAAGAGAATTGAAAGAAGAAACAGGTTATGAGTTTTCTTCGATTATCTATGTAGGAAAAATTGCTGCTAACCCTGGGGTCCTGAATAATTTTACTCAACTTTTTTTAGCACAGGGCGGAGTGAAAACAAGCGTTCAGAAATTAGATAAAAATGAAGAGCTAACTATAGAAAAAATTTCATTGGCGGAATTAAAACAATTATTTCTCGAAAATAAGATTTTGCAGGCGACGCATAACAGTTGTGTATTTTATGCCTTAAGAAAATTGGGAGAGTTGTAAAAGTTAATTGGAGCCTTCTGCTTCATTTACAGAAGGAGGAAGAGAAAAAGTTAGAAGCTAATTTGAAAATTCCTGCCATTTAAAAAATTTAGCAGTAAAACAATTTTATTTGAAGAATTGTATTTTATTTACAACGTTTCAATTGCTTCTAATTCAAATTCACTTCCGCAATCAGAAATACACTTCCGCATACAACGATCAGGTCTTCTTCTGAAGCATTAGCAAGTGCGGCTTTCAGCGCTTTGTTTACATTTGGATATAAACTGCCATTTAATTGATATTGCACAGCTTTTTCCCGTAATTCTTCTTCTGATAACGCTCTTGGATTATGAGCTTTCGTGAAATAATAGCTTGCATTCTTTGGAAATTGCTGTAATACTTTCTGAATGTCTTTATCTTTTACCATTCCAAAAATAATATGCAACTGTCTGAACGTGCTATTATTGATTTGATTTAAAAGTTCTTTTATTCCACCTTCATTGTGGGCTACATCCAGTGCCACCGTTGGCTTTTCATGAATTATTTCCCATCTTCCAAAAAGGCCGGTTAACTTTTTTACTTTTGATAAAGCCCATTTTATTTTTTCTTCATCTAATGAAAAAGAAGTTTTCAATAATTCAACTGAAGCAAGAACGGTTAGAAGATTTTTTTGCTGATAAAGACCATTCAAATCAAGTGTGTAACTATTTGTTTCTTTATTTTCTTTATTTAAAATTTCCAGCTGAAGGTTTTTAATGCTGTAAATTGATGAAAGAACTTCAAATTTTTCTTCTGCAAAAACAATTGATGAGCCGGTTTCTGTCGCTTTATTTATAAAAACATCTTTTGTTTCAGAATTGGTTTCTCCAACCACAACCGGAATTTTTTCTTTGATAATTCCCGCTTTTTCATGAGCGATTTTCGACAATGTATTCCCCAGAATTTCCATATGGTCAAAACTGATATTGGTTATCACAGACAATAAAGGCGTAACTACATTCGTACTGTCCAAGCGTCCACCGAGTCCCGTTTCTATGATTGCCACATCTACTTTCTGCTGCGCAAAATAATCAAGCGACATCGCAAAAGTCAGTTCAAAAAAAGAAGGTTTTATTTCTTCGCAAATCGCTTTTGTTTTTTCTACGAAATCAATTAAAAATGACTGACTCATCATCATTCCATTGATCTTTATTCTTTCACGAAAATCTTTTAGGTGTGGCGAAGTGTACAATCCGGTTTTATAATTGTTCGATTGTAGAATAGCAGCAAGCATGTGACTTACCGAACCTTTTCCATTGGTTCCGGCAATATGTATCGTCTTAATTTTTTTTTCAGGATTTTCTAAAAAATTGCATAGCTGAATTGTATTTTTCAAATCAGCTTTATACGCCTTCGCTCCCGTACGACTGAACATTGGAAGTTTACTGTAGAGATAATGTATGGATTGTTTGTAGGTCAAGAAGTTGATTGATTAAAGCGGAATAGTTACTGATTAATTTTTCATCCGATGACAAAGATAAAGGGAGCGCCTTTCATAATATTTTTTAATAAAAAGAAGTCCGTCGGGCATAAAAATTGTGGCAATTTTTAAAGCAAAAGGTGAATTACTATTATTCGATTTTTAAATTTTTAATCATGACGAAACTAAAAATAAATCTGGAATTAACTGATGTTTCATTGCTCGCAAATCTGAATCAGCCTGCGGAACCAGAAGCACTGGTTATTTTTGCGCATGGTAGTGGCAGCAGCCGTTTAAGCCCAAGAAACAATTTTGTAGCGGATGTGCTCAACCAGCACAACATTACAACATTGCTGGTTGATCTTTTAACTCCTTCTGAAGAGGAAGTTTATGAAACGCGGTTTGATATTGATTTTTTGACCGACCGTCTTATACGGGTTACTGAAAAAGCTTTGGAACAAATTGCATTTGATCATTTGCCAATTGGTTTTTTTGGTGCCAGTACTGGGGCTGCAGCTGCTTTAGATGCGGCTGCTTTTTTAGGAACAACAATAAAGGCGATTGTAAGCCGCGGTGGCCGCGCTGATCTTGCTAAAAATCTGGATAAAATAGAAGCGCCCACATTGCTTATTGTTGGCTCAAGGGACACAGAGGTGATTAATTTAAATCAACAGGCGTACGATAAAATAGAAGGCAAAAAGAAACTGCAAATCGTTGAAGGTGCTACTCATTTATTTGAAGAGCCGGGTGCATTGGATCAGGTAGCAAACCTTGCTGCTGATTGGTTTGATGTGCATTTATGCCACCATTCCTTAGCAGAACAACAAACTCATTAAATTTATTTTTATGCTTTTTATTAACAGGTTTGATGCGGGCATGAAGTTGGCTAAAAAGCTGGAAAAATATATGAATCAGGATGGAATTATTCTTGCTGTTCCACGAGGCGGGGTTCCTATTGGCTATTATATTGCACGATATCTCAATTTTAATCTTGATCTGTTAATGACAAAAAAACTGGGGCATCCGTTTAATGAAGAATTTGCCATTGGCGCTGTCGGTTTGGAAGGCGCCATCGTTGAAGAAACAGGAGGAATTTCGCCGGAATATATTGAGCGCGAGACGAGCAATATCCAGAAGCAATTAAAAGAGCGTTATAAAAAATTTATGGGAGAAAAAGAGCCATTGAATATTGAAGGAAAAATTGTAATCGTAGTTGATGATGGCGTCGCAACAGGTAGAACGATTCTGGCTACGTTAAAAATGTTGCGCAACAAACATCCGAAAAAACTGGTTGTCGCGGTTCCGGTTGCCTCTGAGCAGGCAGCGGAAAGAATCAGTAAAGAAGTAGATGAATTTATCTGTTTATATACACCGACTCCTTTTTATGGAGTAGGAAGATTTTATGAAAATTTTGCACAGACAACCGATGAAGAAGTAATTGAATTATTGAAAGAATTAAATTCAAGAAATGATGCGGCCTGACTTCAATGCTTGTGGCTATTTAATGAAAACAAGAAGTTGCAAAATATAAATTCATATTATTTATTAGTTTACTGAAAAAAGTTATCGAACACCTTTTACCTTCATTTTCAAAGTATAAATGTTTTGTGAGGCAGTGATGAATAAAATATTTTTTTCTTTGCCACCGAAGGTTACATTGCCCGTCCAATCAGCATCTATGTCAATATGTTCAATTTGTTTTCCATCAGAATTATAAACGGTAACGCCTTTTCCGGTTAAATAAATATTGCCTTCGTTATCAATGGTCATACCATCCGAACCTTTAGCTACAAATAGTTTTGGTTCTTTCAAGGTTCCGTCTTCCGCTATCGAATATTTGTAGGTTTTGTTACCTTCGATGTCTGCCACATATAAATACTTCCCATCAGGAGTTCCGATTATTCCATTTGGTTTTTTAAGATCATCAATTACTACAGATACGTGTTTATTTTTATCAAGATAATATACTTTTTGTCCTTTTATTTCCGGTGCTTTTCTTGTCCAGTAATCCCGTTGGTAATAGGGATCTGAAAAATAAATTTTGTCATCAGGTGTTACAAAAACATCATTTGGCCCATTAAGATGTAAGCCGTCAACTTCTTTAACCAACACAGTTATTTTCTTCTCAGGAGAAATTGACCAAAGCTGATTGTGCTCATCCGCGCAGCTGATTAGGTTTCCTTCGTTGTCGAAACACATTCCGTTTGAACGGCCGGCATTGTCTAAAAAAAGAGAAAGATTGCCATTTGTATCATATTCCCAGATTTTATTATTGGGCTGGTCTGTAAAAAAAACATTTCCGTCTTTATCCGTTGCCGGACCTTCTGTAAATTTAAATTGATTGGAAATTAATTGCAATTTGGCGCCATCAGCAATTATTTTGCTTGATTGCATGTCGTCATTTTTCGTTTGTGCTTGTGTGTTAGACATAATTGCGAGGATCAATAACAGGTTGATGAATCTGATCATAATTGAGTTGTAAAGTTACCAATTAAAAAATTTAGTCACAATTTTCTTCCCATAAAAAGCGCTCATTGGTCAAATCAAGAGCTACTAAATTTCCTAAAGAAGGAAGATGATTGTAAACACAGCCGCCATCAATATTAAAGCAATTGCCTTTTTGATTGAGAATGTATTTTAAAGACTTTGGCGTGTGTCCGTGAATCAAAAGTTTATTTTCTAATGCCGGTTGCTCTGCGGAAAAATCTCTTATCCAGAGCATCGCTTCTTTATCTTCAAAAATGTTTGGGCGATTAAAATTTAAACCTGCATGCACAAAAATATATTTTTCTGTTTCCAAATATAGCATCGTTTCTTTAAAAAAAGCCCAATACTTTTTAGGCAAATTTTCCAGGGAACCGATTCCAAAACTGCGCATCGTTGCTGTGCCGCCATTCCTGATCCAAATATTCAGTGCGGCTTCGTCAACTAAACAATCGAGCAACATTTGCTCATGATTTCCACGTAAAGTAAAAATATTATAAGTGTGCTCCC
>Ga0157371_10002286_pt1 | contig 18467 bp, 18 predicted proteins | sample C45metaG_FD_113462 | JGI IMG/M metagenome (GOLD analysis project Ga0157371, IMG submission 113462) | Corn rhizosphere microbial communities from Kellogg Biological Station, Michigan, USA - C4-5 metaG | ecosystem: Host-associated > Plants > Roots > Rhizosphere > Soil | place: USA: Michigan...
AGATACAATTTCGGGCACTCTATCGTTTTCTATCATGTGTTCCTTGCTTATTTTTGCAAAGCTCATGCTGGCAATATGGTGAAGCTATCTAGAAAAGGGACACTACCTCCAATCGAAAAGGCGAAAAGCACGCTAGAGAAGGACTGAGCAGCCAAAATTGCATCTTTGGCTGCTTACTGTATAAATAGGAAAATGGCCATTCTATCATTTCCAAAAGCTTTGGCACTTCTATTACAAGTAGCTATGGAGAGTGATGGACGAACGACTTCCACACGATTAGCGAAAAAATGCAGAGGGATGCGACAAAGTCGCATCCCTCTGCATCAAGAAATCTCGATATGGTGTAGAACTCGTTCAGTTCTAAGTGCTCCATAAGCACCTATGCATAGTACAGAAAAAAGAAGGGAGGAAAGTGACGCTAGTCACTTTTCTCCCTTCTAAACTACCACCACTCGGTAATGTTGTACCACACGTCCCGTCCAAAGCACTGCGAAAACTAGCGCAAACAGGTTAGGCTTTTAAAGGACGCTTACCGCTATTTTTAAAATTGTAGATGGCTTTCAATATATGCTTTTACATCTGCGATTGGCATTCTTGTTTGTTCCATAGAATCACGGTGACGTACTGTTACTTGACCATCTGTTTCAGAGTCGAAATCGTATGTGATACAGAATGGTGTACCAATTTCATCTTGACGACGGTAACGTTTACCAATAGATTGTGACTCGTCATAATCTACCATAAAGTGTTTGCTTAAGTCCGCAAATAAAGATGTAGCACCTTCAGATAATTTTTTAGATAAAGGTAGTATCGCTGCTTTTACTGGTGCAAGTGCAGGATGGAATCGTAATACAGTACGCGTGTCATCGCCTTCCAGTTGCTCCTCGTCGAAAGCTTCACATAGGAAAGCAAGTGTAACACGGTCTGCTCCTAATGAAGGCTCGATGCAATATGGTACATATCTTTCGTTTGTTACTGGATCAATATAGTTAAAATCTTCACCAGAATGCTCCATATGCTGTTTTAGGTCAAAATCAGTTCTGTCGGCAATACCCCATAGCTCGCCCCAACCAAATGGGAATTTAAATTCGATATCTGTTGTAGCATTGGAGTAATGAGAAAGTTCGTCTTCAGAGTGGTCACGTAAACGAATGCTATCCTCTGAAACGCCTAATTTTAATAACCAATCTTTACAATAGCTGCGCCAGAATTCGAACCATTCCATATCTTCACCTGGTTTACAGAAAAATTCTAATTCCATTTGCTCGAATTCTCTTGTACGGAATGTGAAGTTACCTGGTGTAATTTCGTTACGGAAACTTTTACCTACTTGTGCTATACCAAAGGGCATTTTTTTACGCATCGAACGTTGGACATTTTTGTAGTTAACAAAAATACCTTGTGCAGTTTCAGGACGTAAGAAAATTTCATTTGTTGAAGCTTCAGTCACACCTTGGAACGTTTTGAACATTAAATTGAACTGGCGAATTTCTGTATAGTCAAAAGCACCACATGATGGACACACAACTTCATGTTCCTTCATGATTTCTTCCATTTTCTCGAATGAAAGACCGTCAATAACCATTTCAATCCCTTTTTTCTCAAGTACATCTTCAATAATTTTATCGACACGGTGTCGTGATTTACACTTTTTACAGTCAATCATAGGATCGTTAAAATTACCGATATGTCCAGAAGCAACCCATGTTTTTGGGTTCATTAAAATTGCAGCGTCTAGGCCTACATTATAAGGAGATTCTTGAACAAATTTTTTCCACCATGCTTTTTTTACATTGTTTTTTAATTCCACACCTAGTGGACCGTAATCCCAAGTGTTCGCCAATCCGCCATAAATTTCAGACCCTGGGAAAACAAATCCTCTTTGTTTAGCTAAGCTTACTACGTTTTCCATTGTAAATTTCATATAAATACCTCCATTTTATTTTATAAATGCTCTTAAAAGGAAAAATAGAGACAAAAAAACTCGTCTCCGGGCCATATTAGCCCGGGGACGAGTTTAATACCCGCGGTTCCACCCCGATTGATTGTAAAAACAATCCTCTTTAAAAGCATAAGCTCCGAGCTGCCGTTTTCCTGTCATGTGGACTTTCACTACCTCCACTCGCTACTGGTACAGTACTTATAATGCTCTTCAACGCTTTATTATTTGTTGCTATTGTATCACGAGCTTCTTTACTTCGCAATAACGGTTAATATAGTATATAATAAATGAGTATTAGTATAACACTTTGAGGCGGTGAGTCCAATCGAACTCAACAAACGGCAAGTCGAAATTTTGGACATTGTAAAAGGTAACGGCCCTATTACTGGTGAACAAATTGCAGAACGGCTTAAATTAACTAGGTCTACTCTTAGACCAGATCTTGCTATTTTAACAATGGCTGGATTTCTAGATGCTCGCCCGCGCGTTGGATATTTTTATTCTGGCAAAAAAACAAGCCAAGCAATTTCCGATAATATTGCACAAATGCTCGTAAAGGATTTTCAGTCTATTCCAATCGTGGTGGATGAAAGCATGACTGTATATGATGCAATCTGTCATATGTTTTTAGAAGACGTAGGATCATTGTTCGTCGTTGATAAAAAATCACTATTATCTGGTGTTCTTTCGAGAAAAGATTTTCTACGCACTAGTATAGGAAATCAGGATTTAAATAAGATCCCAGTACATATGATTATGACAAGAATGCCAAATATTACGTACTGTTCTAAAGAAGATACGATTATCGAGGTAGCAAATAAATTAATGAGTCGTCAAATTGATTCATTACCAGTTGTAAAAACAGGAGAAGATGGATTAGAGGTAGTTGGGAGAATTACGAAAACAAATATTACACGAGCTTTCTTATCTTTAGCTGACGACCATGATCTATGAGGAGTGAAACGATGAAAATGCTAAACCTGTTTATAGTCTCAGATTCTATCGGAGAAACGGGCGAACTAGTAGCAAAAGCGGCAATAAGTCAATTTAGACCTGGTCTACAACATACAAAATTGAAAAGATTTCCTCATATTGATTCTTTGGATCATATTAAAGAAATTACGGAACTGGCAAATGAACAAAAGGCAATTATTTTGTATACGCTTGTTCAGAAGGGCATGCGAGATGCTCTTATCAAATATTGCGATCTGTATAATTTAGAATCGGTTGATTTAATTGGTCCAGTAATCAATTTATTGGAGAAAAATTTAGAAGAAAAGGCTTTTGAAGAGCCTGGGTTAGTTCGGAAGTTAGATGAAGATTATTTTAAGAAAATCGAAGCAATTGAATTTGCAGTAAAGTATGATGATGGTAGAGATCCAAGAGGCGTATTACAAGCAGATATTGTTTTAATAGGCGTTTCTCGCACTTCTAAAACACCATTATCCCAGTATTTAGCGCATAAAAGATATAAAGTTGCTAATGTACCACTTGTTCCAGAAGTGGAGCCACCAGAAGAGCTTTTCTTAGTAGATCCTGCTAAATGCTTCGGATTAGTTATTACTCCAGAAAAATTAAACACGATTCGCAAAGAAAGATTAATAGCTATTGGTTTAAATGATGATGCAAGTTATGCTAAAATAGATCGTATCAACGATGAAATCGCCCATTTTGAAAAAATCGTACAAAAAATAGGGTGTAGAGTAATCGATGTAACAAATAGAGCAGTAGAAGAAACTGCTAATGTAGTGATTAACCATGTACAGCAAAAATAATTTTATGATATAAGAGCCGATTCACATTTGTGAAAAGGTTTTTTTGTATGGAGAATCGAATAAAGTATAGATTAATAAAATAAAATGTTTTATAATAGTTATTTGTGGAAAAAGGATAATAACTATATGAAACTTTTTTTTGAATTATTTTGTCGATTCTTGCAGGATTTTTCTTGATTCTCTCGAATTAATACAAAGTAGCAAGTAAAGCTGGTGAAATAATGACAAATCGTATAGAAGAACAAGTTATCGAACAAGTTAGAAATAACACAGATATTGTCGATGTAATTAGTGAATATGTTCAACTTACGAAAAGAGGTAGAAATTATTTTGGCCTATGTCCTTTTCACGGTGAACAAACACCCTCTTTTTCAGTAACCTCAGAAAAACAAATTTTTCATTGTTTTGGATGTGGGGCTGGCGGAAACGTAATTACATTTTTAATGGATATCGAAAATCTGTCTTTCCAAGATGCAGTAAGTAAACTTGGAAGTCGAATAGGTTTAACGATTGAAGAAAGCTCCTCCAATAATTCAGAAGTAAAAGCACCTGTCTCAAAAGAAGTGTCAATCATGAAAAAAGCGCATGAATTTGCAAGCGATTATTTTCATCATTTACTACTTCATACGGAGGAAGGGGAAAATGCATTAAATTACTTAGAAGAAAGAGGGTTTTCTACACAACTTATCGAAAAGTATAAAATAGGTTGGTCACTTCCTAATTGGGATGCTCTAACGACCTTATTAGAACGAAAAGGTATGGATTTACAAGAAATTGAGAAAACTGGGCTCATTATCAGAAAAGAAAATGAATTAAAGTATTTTGATCGTTTTCGAGGAAGAATAATGTTTCCCGTCTTTGATGAAACCGGGCAAGTAATTGCTTTTTCTGGAAGAATACTTGAGAAAAATGAAAATGAAGCAAAGTATTTAAATAGTCCAGAATCTCCTATTTTCCAGAAAAGCCAAGTACTTTATAACTTAGATAAAGCTAGACTAGAAATTCGAAAGCAACGCAATGTTGTTGTTTTTGAAGGTTTCTTAGATGTGATTGCAGCATCTAAAGCTGGAATAGAAAATGGCGTTGCAACAATGGGAACTGCATTGACGTCTCAACATATAACAAAACTGAATAGATTAACCTCAAACGTCACACTATGTTATGACGGAGATAAAGCTGGTATGGAAGCGGCTAAAAGAGCAGCAAACTCTTTGCAAGCTCAAAACATTCAAACTGAAGTCGCAATCATACCAGATGCAATGGATCCAGATGATTATATTAAAAACTATGGGGAAGAGGCTTTTCAAACGAAAATTATTGAGAAGCCCCATTCTTATTTATCTTTTATGATGATTGTTTCGAAAAGAGACAAAAATTTTAATAATGAAAACGATACGCTGCAGTATATTCAAGAGATCTTGGAAATACTGAGTGAAAGAAACTCTTCCGTAGAGCGTGACCTATATATTCGACAACTTTCGCAAGAGACGAATGTATCAGAAGAAGCAATTTATCAGCACTTACGAAAACTGCAAGGAAAAAAGGCAAAACAATTTAAGAATGAGCAGTCCGATCCTCTGCCACCTCAGCAAGAGATGACTAAAAAGAAGAGGACTATATCGGCAGATGAAAGAGCAGAAAGAATTCTACTTTCTCATATGCTACACAATGCACAAGTAATTGATATAGCTCGAAATAATAGTGGGGAACAATGTTTTATTAGAGATGCCTACGAGGCTGCTTATGTAAGATTAACTGGATATTATGAAGATTATCCAGACGGTGACTATCAGCGATTTTTAGAAGTACTAAACGATGCAGAGCTTAGGAAAATAGTTATGGAAGCAGCGCTCTCAGAACGTGATCCAGATCATGAAACAGAGGAAGTCATGGACTGTTTGCGCCATATTCGAAAATACCGGATAGAGCAACAAATTGAACGGAAGTTACAGGAAGCAAAAGAAGCAGAGAAAATGGCTGACATGGCAAAAGCACTAAAATTAGCCCAAGAGGCGATTCAGTTGAGAAAATCTTTAGCAACTTTTGTGTAATTATCCGGTAGTAAAAGGAGGAATTCTTATGGCGGACAAGTCTGAACGTACAAAAGAAACGGATATTGAATTATCATTAGCAGAAGCAAAAAAACAATTAATCGAACTAGGTAAAAAAAATGGTGAGTTAACTTATCACGATATAGCAGAGAAACTTGCTTCCTTTGACTTGGAATCCGATCAAATCGAAGAGTTCATTGATCACCTAGAAGGTAAGGGGATTGAACTTGGCCGAAAAGATGGCGATGAAGAAGACTTAGACCGTTTAATGAAAGGGAAAGAAGAAGAAACTTTCGATCTAAACGATTTAAGTGTTCCTCCTGGTGTAAAAATTAATGACCCAGTGCGTATGTATTTAAAAGAAATAGGTCGTGTTGATTTATTAAAAGCATCTGAAGAAGTTGCATTGGCTGAACGAATTGAGCAAGGTGATGAAGAAGCTAGAAAACGTCTAGCAGAAGCGAACCTTCGATTAGTAGTAAGTATTGCTAAGCGTTACGTTGGTCGAGGTATGCTTTTCTTAGATTTAATCCAAGAAGGTAATATGGGACTTATTAAAGCGGTTGAGAAGTTTGACCATCGTAAAGGGTTCAAATTTAGTACGTATGCAACGTGGTGGATTAGACAAGCGATCACTCGTGCGATTGCAGACCAAGCTAGAACCATTCGTATTCCTGTGCATATGGTTGAAACAATTAATAAATTAATACGTGTACAACGTCAATTACTACAAGACTTAGGTAGAGAGCCATCTCCAGAAGAAATTGGAGAAGAAATGGATTTACCTGCAGAAAAAGTGCGTGAAATTTTAAAAATTGCACAAGAGCCTGTTTCATTAGAAACTCCTATTGGAGAAGAAGATGATTCCCATTTAGGTGATTTTATCGAAGATGCGGACGCTCAATCTCCATCGGATCATGCAGCTTATGAGCTTTTAAAAGAGCAATTAGAAGATGTGTTAGATACATTAACAGACAGAGAAGAAAATGTACTTCGCCTTCGTTTTGGTTTAGATGATGGACGTACGAGAACACTTGAAGAAGTAGGTAAAGTATTTGGTGTTACACGTGAGCGTATTCGTCAAATTGAAGCGAAAGCTTTACGTAAACTTCGTCATCCATCTAGAAGTAAACGTCTTAAAGACTTTTTAGAATAGAATTGAAAGACATCCACTATCTAAAGAGAGCAATGCAAAAAGGATAAAAACATCCAGTTTCATAATAAAAGCGCCCCCAAATTATGTGAAAACATAAATTGGGGGCGTTTTTATTGAATATGAATGATAGATTATACCTTTTACTGTGAATGGTCTTTTTGAAAGGCGTTTATTCGTATAAATGTTAGTGTCTTGCAGTGCCCCTAAAGGCTGTCTTTTTTTCAATCCAGTATAAATGGTATACTATTGTCAATTGTATAATGAAATGAGGATGTGTAATGTCACTTCAGCGTAAACAAATCATCTTAAATGAAATAGCTTTCTGGAAGAAAAATAAGCTTCTTCCGGAACATTATTGTGATTTTTTAACCGCATTGTATGCACAAGGAGAATTAGTAGAACAAGAGAAACCTACCAAAGCTGTACTTTCAAAAGAGAAGAAGAATTTGTTACTACCAGTGGCTATTGGAATCTTGACAGGCCTATTACTAGTGGCACTAATATTTATGTCTACTGCTGTTTTGATTCCTATTATTGCTTCTGGAATTGCTGTTTTCGCATTCTTATACATAGCTATTAAACTAGCAAAAACGAAATCGATTATGACTCCGCTATTATTCGTATTTTCCGCATTACTACTTTTAGGATTGTCTTTTAAAGTATGGGAGATTTATTTTGATAATTATCCTCTCCTGTTGATTGGATTAATCATCGGAAATTGTTTACTATGGCTATTTTCCGGATTACTACTGAAACTAGTTTATTTCAGCATTTCTGGCATTTTAGGAATTGTACTTATAGTATTCTACGTTTTTAAACTTTATCTTTAAGGAACTTGTAATTTAGCGAAAATACCAACTGATTAGCGAAAATCAGCATTCAAGCAAGCTTAAATGATAGAGAATCTTACTAATAGATAATAAGTTTCTTAAGCGTAAACTAGTGCACTATATAAAATTGATTGATAGAAAATTGGATAAATATAGAGTTGGAGTTGTCTTACTCTTAAGTTTATTTATCTAATAAAATCTGTCTTTCAAGTTCTTTTATACTTGGACTTGGAGAACAGATTTTTTATATACTGTAAATTTACAGTTTTTTTAGTATAATAAGAATGTAAGCGTTTTTTTGCAAAGGGGATGGAAGAGATGAATTTCGATTTGACGCAAGAACAGCAAATGGTACGAAAAACAATTCGTCAGTTTGCAGATGAAGTGGTTGCTCCTGGTGCAATGGAGCGAGATAAAACAAAAGCATTTCCAAAAGAAATCTTCAAACAGTTAGCCGACATGGGGATGATGGGCTTACCGTTTGCAGAGGAGTATGGAGGAGCCGGTGCAGACACCATAAGTTTTGCGATTGTCACAGAGGAGCTAAGTCGAGCATGTGCTTCGACCGGTATTACGTATTCTGCTCATATTTCGTTAGGTGGTGCTCCTCTAAGTTTGTTTGGAACAGAAGAGCAAAAGCAAAAATATTTAGTTCCAATATGTACAGGTGAATCTTTTGGTGCTTTCGGATTAACAGAGCCTAATGCAGGATCAGATGCTGGAGGAACGCAAACGACTGCAAAAGAAGATGGTAATGATTTTGTGATAAATGGAAATAAAGCATTTATTACAAATGCTACCTATGCAAAACATTTAGCATTAACAGCTATTACAGATATAAAGGATGGCGAAAAAGAAATTTCTGCCATAATTGTACCAACTGATGCAGATGGATTTACAGTTATAGATAACTATGAAAAAATGGGATTAAATGCTTCTAATACAACCGAATTGGTTTTAGAAAATGTTCGAGTTCCACAAGAAAATTTACTTGGTAAACGAGGAAATGGATTTAGACAATTTTTAGTTACATTAGACGGTGGACGAATTGGTATCGGTGCTATGGCAGTAGGAATTGCGCAAGCTGCTTTTGATCGTGCGATTCGCTATTCAAAGGAGCGTAAACAATTTGGTAAAACACTTTCTGAATTCCAAATAACGCAGTTTAAGTTAGCGGATATGGCAATGAAACTCGAGCTAGCTCGAACGATGGTATACAAAGCGGCTTGGTTAAAGGACCAAGGGCGTGCATTTGGTAAAGAAGCTTCCATGTGTAAGTTATATGCTTCCGAAATTGCCATGGAAATAGCAGACCAAGCAATTCAAATTCATGGTGGCTACGGTTATATGAAAGAATATGAAGTAGAACGTTTTATGAGGGATGCTAAACTATTAGAAATAGGTGAAGGTACCTCGGAAGTACAACGTATGGTAATCGCAAGGCATTTAGGTTGTTAGTTTAATAATGTGTCGAAATTGTCACAAAGCGTGAAAACTTCCTCTTTAGGCTTTTCGTTTTCGTTAGAATGCAGTACAATATTAGTGTTGACTAATTCTATTAGAAAAGATTGTATTTAGAGGGAGGGTTTACAATGCAAAAGAATCCAATAATTCCATTTATCTTAATCATGGCATTTGGTATCGGTCTAATTTTCTTCTTATCTGTTGATGGAGTAAATAATAAAGAAGAAATGGCAACGGAGCATGCTGCTGAAGGTGGCGGTGAAGAAGCGGCAGCAGGTAACTTTGATCCTGAAGCTCTTGCTCAAGGTAAATGTATCGGTTGTCACGGTAACAGTTATGAAGGTGGTGTGGGACCAAAATTAGTAGGAACTGCACTTTCTGAAGAGGAAATTAAAGAAGTATTAGCAAAAGGTAGAGGCGCTATGCCAGCTGGCTTAGTACCAGAAGAAAACCTAGACGCTATGGCTACTTGGGTTAAATCTTTAGAGTAACCAATAATTCTAATAAAGAGGCCTCTGATTCTGTATAGAATCGAGGTCTTTTTTACTTGAATAGTGCGTAAGTATAAAATTTTGCTCTTAGAGATTACAGGCGTCATACGCTTTTCTTTGCTATAATGTTAAAAGAAGAGGTGTTTACTATTGAATGCAAAAAATTTATCGGAAAGACTAAAAACGGTCGCTTCCTTTGTTGAAAAAGATACTATTTTAGCGGATATCGGAAGTGATCATGCCTATTTACCTTGTTACTTAGTGCATGCAGGAATAATTTCAAACGCAATTGCGGGTGAGGTTGTAAAAGGACCTTTTGAATCGGCACAAAAGCAAGTGAAAAGTGAAAATTTAGAAGAAAATATAGATGTACGATTTGGAAACGGTCTAGAAGTTGTAAAAGAAGAAGATAATGTAGGCACCATTACAATTGCCGGAATGGGAGGTCCACTAATTGCTTCTATTTTAGAAGCAGGAAAGAAAAAACTCTCCACAGTGGATACATTAATTTTACAACCTAATATTCATGCGAAAGCAATTCGGGAGTGGGCAATAAAAGAGAAGTGGAAAATTGTAAATGAAACGATACTAGAAGAACATGATAAGATTTATGAAATTCTAGTACTTAAAAAAGGTAAAATGGAACTGACGGATGAAGAACTGTTATTAGGCCCAATATTGCTGAAGGAAAAATCACCTATTTATAAGAAAAAATGGAAGAATGAAATTAACGAATGGCAACGAATTATTGACCAGTTAAATAACATACCATTGACAACAGATGTTCAGTCGAAGAAAGAGGAACTGCAGACAAAAGTCGCATTGGTGAGGGAGTTGCTATAAAAAATGAAGGAAACAAATGGTCAACAGCTTATCTCACTATTTGAACAATGGGCCCCTAAGTCGCTTGCTGTAGAAGGAGACCCCGTAGGACTTCAAATAGGTACTCTAAATAAGCCTATCTCCAAAGTGCTCGTAACACTAGACGTCAACCCTGATGTAGTACAGGAAGCAATAGATAGCGATTGCCAACTTATCATCGCACACCATCCACCGATTTATCGAGGGTTAAAAAATATGCGTACAGATTTACCACAAGGAAGCTTAATAGAAAAACTAATTAAGCATGACATTGCAGTATACGCAGCGCATACTAATTTAGATATAGCTACTGGTGGAGTTAATGATTTACTCGCAAATCAATTACAATTGGAAAATGTGAAAATCTTAGAACCAACGTCTACCGAGAAGTTGATGAAACTAGCGGTGTTCACTCCAAAAGAATCGACAGAGCAAGTAAGAGGTGCTTTAAATACAGCAGGAGCTGGTCAAATTGGAGAGTATGATGCATGTAGTTTTACTTCGAGTGGGGAAGGGCGTTTTAAACCTTCTGAAAATGCCGATCCTTATATAGGTAAAGCGAATGAACTTACCGTAGTAAAGGAAGATAAAATAGAGGTTGTTTTTCCAGTTACTATGAAAAATCGACTATTAAAAGCTTTGCTGTCTATTCATCCTTATGAAGAACCAGCATATGATCTAATCTTATTAGAATCAGAAGTGAACGAAAAAGGACTTGGAAGAATTGGTACATTGCCAAACCCAGTCACACTTGCAGAATATGCACGAACAGTAAAACAGCAGCTTGGTGTCCCATTTGTACGGGTGGTTGGAGATATGAAGAAGACTGTTCAAAAAATTGCTGTGCTTGGTGGAGACGGTAATAAATACATTCAAATTGCTAAAAGAGCAGGTGCGGATGTCTTTATAACTGGAGATTTGTACTTTCATGTGGCGCAGGATGCAGAGGCTATTAACCTAGCTGTAATTGATCCAGGCCATCATGTGGAGCAGATTATGAAAGTAGGAGTTGCTGATTATATGAATTCAGCATGTAACGAAAAGAAACTTGCATGTACATTCATTCCATCTAAGCTTTCAACAGAACCATTTCAGTTAGTATAAGAAAAAGCTGCTTCCGAGGAAGCAGCTTTTAACTATTGCATTGTATATGGTTCAATTCGATTGACTGGTTTTGGAACTTTTATTTTCGGTAGAATCTTTTCCAACTGTACTTTTTTCGTAGTATCATGAGTAGAAAGGTCATTTGGGTCGTATTTCTCTAAAAATTGAATGACTTCTTTCACAATTGGTGTAGGAGTAGATGCTCCAGCGGTAACCGCTACATGCTGAACATTTTCTAACCATTCTAGCTTCAATTCCGAAACGTCTCCTATTCGATAAGAAGGTGTATCTGCAATCTCCTCCGAAACTTGTGTCAGTCTATTAGAGTTATTACTCATCGGATCACCAACAACAATTAATAGTTCAGCTTCGCCTGCTTGTTGGGCAACAGCTTCTTGTCTTACTTGTGTAGCAAGGCAAATTTCTGAATGCACATCAATATGCGGATACTTTTCTTGTAGTTTTTCCATCAAGTGTTTAACATCCCATTGGGACATAGTAGTTTGATTCGTTACGAGTAGTTTATCCGTATTTAGTGTTAAATGTTCAATATCCTCTAATGATTGGACAAGGTGTACCTTATCTGGCGCTACGCCGATAGCACCTTCTGGCTCCGGATGCCCTTTTTTACCAATATAAATGATGTCAAAGCCTGCTGCCGTTTTTTCTTTAATCAAATCATGAGTAACTGTAACGTCAGGGCAAGTAGCATCAATAGATACTAATCCTTTTTGACGAGCAAGTTCTTTTACTTCTGGGGATACCCCATGTGCAGTGAAAATTACAGTACCTTTGTCTACTTTGGAAAGGATATCCAAACGATTTTCACCATCTAACGTAATAATTCCATCTTTTTCAAAAGCATCTGTCACATGTTTGTTATGGACAATCATTCCTAAAATATATATTGGCCGAGGGAGAGATTTGTCAAGTGCAGCATTACGAGCAATTACCATTGCATCCACTACACCGTAACAATATCCTCTAGGCGAAATTTTTTGTACAATCATTTCTGAAACTCCCTTCAATACGAGCATACTCATATTATAACGGAGCACATAGATGATTACAAAAGATTAAAATGGTGGTTGAAAAATTCGTGGAAGAGAAAGCCCATTCGTCACGGCAGCTGCAGCACGTGCAACTGGAGCGGCTGCTGCACCTGCATTAGTAGCTGTTGTAGCTGCAGCGACATTTGGAGCGGCCTGAAACCCTCGATATAGCCTAAGAAGTGCTGGTACATTTTGAATCATTGGTGCAAACTGTCTAACCATTGGTGTAAGCTGTTGGGCTGTGTTAATAAATTTATCAGCGGTTTGTAAATACGACATGGTTCTACCTCCACCAGCACCAGCGCCTCGTTGTGGGGCACCTAAAGCACCGGCGCCTTGCTGAAATCCACCTGGACCTCCTTGCTGGAAGCCACTTGGGCCTCCTTGCTGAAATCCACCTGGGCTTCCTTGTTGGAAGCCACCAAAGGGTCCTTGTTGAAACCCACCTGGGTCTCCCTGTTGAAATCCACCTAGGGCTCCTTGGAACTGTCTAAACAGATTAGTTGCAGGACCGCTTGCAGGACCATTAGTAGGTGGGACAAACATATCTTGAGCAGGTGGGGGCGTATTGAGTGGTGCAGAATTGTTGATATTAAAAAAATCATTTCCACGTGGTTGAGCGAATGGATAAAAAGACTGGTAGCGCATTTTTTCATCTCCTTTCGAACAATACAGACTAATCTATTCTATGCAAATTATACGTTTTATGTACAATCGTGGTACAATAAAGAAATGTGAGGGAGGGACTCAAATGTCCAAATATACAGATTATAATTTTCAGCCTTTTTTGCAAAATGCAATTGATAAACTAGGCTTTCAAGAACCAACGCCAATTCAAAAAGAAATGATTCCTTTAGTTTTAAAAGGGAGAAGTGCGATTGGTCAAGCACATACTGGAACAGGAAAAACACATAGTTTTTTGATCCCAATTGTTGAAAAAATAGATGCTAGTAAACAAGAAGTACAAGCAATTATTACATCACCAACAAGAGAACTTGCAACTCAAATTTATAAAGAGTTGAATAAGCTAGTAGAAGGTACAGAAATACAAACAAAACTATTCATTGGTGGTACTGACAAAGCACGTTCCATTGAGAAATTAAAGACGCAACCACAAATTGTTGTTGGAACACCAGGAAGACTGCGTGACTTAACTGTTGAACAAGCATTACTTGTGCACACTTCAAAAATTCTAGTAGTAGATGAAGCGGATTTAGCATTTGACCTTGGATTTATAAATGAAATTGATCAGTTCGCATCTCGTATGCCAGAACAATTAGAGATGTTTGTATTCTCTGCTACTATTCCTGAAAAACTACAACCATTCTTGAAAAAATATATGGACTCACCAGTGCATATTAAAATGGGAGATAAACGTCCAGTTGCTGATGGAATCGACTTTACCGTTGTCCCAGTCCGTAGTAAATCACGTAAAAAACGTTTGTTGGATGTAATCGAAGGGATTAATCCATACTTAGCGATCATTTTTACGAATACGAAACAGCATGCGGATGAAGTAGCTAATTACTTACAAGGTAATGGAATAAATAAGGTTGGGGTTATTCATGGAGATATCTCTCCTCGTGATCGCAAACGTGTGATGAAACAAATTCATGAACTAGAGTTCCAATATATTGTAGCTACTGATTTAGCTGCACGTGGTATTGATATTCCAGGAGTAAGTCATGTTATTAACTACGAAATTCCAGAGGATTTAGAGTTTTTCATTCATCGTGTGGGAAGAACTGCTCGTGCTGGTTTAACTGGTACAGCAATTACTTTATATGAGCCTTCTGATGAAGATGCATTAGTTCGTATTGAAAAAATGGGCATACCATTAGAGCACAAGGATGTTGTAAATGGTGAGTGGTCTGAGTTAAAAGAAAGACACGCTCGTAAAAATCGTACAAAAAATGAAAATGAAATAGATGCAAAAGCGAAGTCTATGGTGCGTAAACCGAAAAAAGTAAAACCAGGCTATAAACGTAATATGAAATGGGAAATGGATAAAGTGAAGAAAAGAGAACGCCGTATTAAAAACCGTCAGAAATAAGGAGGTTTTCCATTGCTTTTAGGATCACATGTTTCGATGAGTGGAAAAGACATGCTTCTTGCATCAAGCAAAGAAGCAGCTTCATATGGTGCAAATACATTTATGATTTATACGGGTGCACCTCAAAATACTCGTAGAAAACCAATCGAGGAACTTAATATAGAAGCAGGCTTACAACATATGAAAGATAATGGGATGTCTAACATTGTTGTACATGCACCGTATATTATTAATCTTGGCAATACAACTAAGCCAGAGACATTTGCTTTAGGCGTTGACTTCTTACAAAAAGAAGTGGAACGTACAGCAGCAATTGGTGCAACTCAGATCGTGTTACATCCAGGAGCTCATGTTGGAGCAGGAGCTGAAGCTGGAATTCAGAAAATTGTGGAAGGCCTTAATGAAGTGTTAACACAAGATTTCCCTGTCCAAATTGCTTTAGAAACAATGGCAGGAAAAGGCTCTGAATGTGGGCGTACATTTGATGAATTAGCCCAAATTATTGATGGAGTTAGCAATAATCATCGTCTGTCTATTTGTTTAGACACTTGTCATATTCACGACGCTGGCTATGATATCGTAAATGATTTCGATGAAGTGTTAAATCAATTTGATAAAATTATCGGTATCGATCGTTTAAAAGTACTCCATATTAATGATAGTAAAAATGTGCGTGGAGCAGCTAAAGATCGACACGAGAATATTGGCTTTGGGGAGATTGGCTTTGATGCGCTCCAATACGTAGTGCATCATCCACAGCTAACGGATATTCCAAAAATCTTAGAAACACCTTTCGTAGGAGTAGATGCTAAATCGAAACAAGCTCCATATAAATACGAAATTGAAATGCTTCGTTCCAAAACATTTAACCCTGAAGCAATTGACGCATTACGAGATTAATTTAAAGTACCTTCTTCTTTTCAACGAAAAGAGGAAGGTGCTTTTTCTATTATTTCTTGATATAGCGCGCCTGCCCGTTGTTCTCCAAGTATTTGAATAAGTTTTTGTTGAATGGAAATTGGTACACCAAGCACAAGCCAGGTAATAGATATTTCTTTTAGCAATGGATAGACACCATCCAGTTCTTTATCGGATAATTTAATATCAAACCCTTTAATGATTGTTTTAAATTCTTTTTTGGAGCAACTTTGTAACTGAAGAACAAACTTCGCAATATCCATTAAAACATCCTTTCAAGCAATTTTATTTACACATGACGAGTTTTCCTCTATACTTTAGCTTTGTAAATCGTAATCATTATGAATTGGAATAGAGGAAATAAAATGGCTACACCATTAATAAATTTAAATAATATTTCGTACCAATATGAACAAACGAAGGCATTGATTGATATTAATCTAACGATTGCAGAAGGAGAATTTTTAGCAATCATTGGGCCAAATGGATCTGGAAAGTCTACATTATTAAAAATAATGCTAGGCTTATTAAAACCGACTAAAGGAGAGGTATTTCTTTTCGGTAAGCCAGCCAATCAATTCAAAGGAAAAGAATTGATAGGGTATGTGTCCCAAAAATCAAATTCATTTAATACAGGATTTCCGGCGACAGTAGGGGAAGTAGTGCGAAGTGGATTAGTGAAAAAAATAGGATTATTTCATCGATATCCGAAAGATGTGCAAATGCAAGTTCGACAAGCTCTAAAAGCAGTGGGTATGGAGCAATTCGCTGGAAAGAACATAGGAGATCTATCTGGTGGGCAACAACAGCGTGTTTTTATTGCAAGAGCCTTGATTAGTAACCCTAAAGTATTAATATTAGATGAGCCAACCGTTGGAGTAGATAGTAAAAATGTTCGTTCGTTTTATCATATGTTATCGCATTTAAATCGGGAACATAATATCACAATTGTACTAGTTACACATGATGTAGATGCGGTTTCCAAAAGTATTAGTCATGTTGCTTGTCTTAATCAGCGTATACATTTCCACGGATTTAAGAATGATATGGAAGCAATGAGTGAAGAACAATTAGAAGCGTGGTATGGCCACGCAGTTCGCAAAGTGGAACATCGAAGCGAGGTGCAATCATGATCGATTCGATCTTTCAATATCAATTTCTCCAAAATGCATTTGCATCCGGCCTAATCATTGGGGTTATTGTACCTCTTTTGGGCGTATTTATAGTTGTACGTAGACTTTCCCTAATAGCTGATGCACTGAGTCATGTTACACTTGCGGGGATTGCAGGAAGCTTGTATTTGAGTCAATCAATAGGTGCTTTAGCGGTATTAAATCCTTTATATTTGGGTATTGTGGCTTCGGTTACAGGTTCTTTATTTATTGAAAGATTACGCAGATTATATAAACATTATGAAGAATTAGCAATTCCAATCATTATGTCAGCAGGATTAGGTTTTGGAGCTATTTTTATCTCGTTAGCAGAAGGGTTTAGTTCTGATCTATTTAGTTATTTATTTGGCTCTGTATCTGCTGTCAGTCGGCAAGATTTGTGGATTGTTTTATGTATAGCTTTTATCGTTGTATTATTTTTAACGCTATTTTTCAAAGAATTATTTGTTCTGTCATTTGATGAAGAATATGCGAAAGCTTCTGGATTACCTGCGAAGTGGGTTCATTTGTTATTTATGATTGTAATTGCATTAGTTATTGCTGGGTCTATGCGAATTGTTGGCATTTTGCTAGTGTCATCGTTAATGACATTACCAGTAGCTGCAGCAATGCGTATTTCCAAAAGCTTTAAGCAAGCGATCATTTTTTCAGTATTATTTGGAGAATTAGCTGTCATTATTGGGTTAGTAAGTGCGTTTTACTTAGATTTAGCTCCAGGGGGTACCATTGTTGTAACATCTATTGTTATCTTACTTCTTACTATTTTGTCGAAAAAGATGGGGAGAAAGGGAGTTGAGTCTCCGTGAATATAGAAAAAGCATGGGATATTCTTAAAAAAGAAAGCTTTAAAAAAACAGATAAAAGAGAGCAAATCTTAAAAATTTTTTCAGAAACCACAAAGTATATAACAGCTAGAGATATTTTAAATGTCATGATGGAAGAGCATCCAGGGATGAGCTATGATACGATCTATCGCAATTTAAGTACGTTTGTAGAGCTTGGTATTTTAGAAGAAACAGAGTTAACAGGAGAGAAGCATTTCCGTATGCAATGTGAAATGGACCACCATCACCACCATTTTATTTGCATGAGATGCGGCAATATAAAAGAAATTAATTTTTGCCCAATGGAAGTAATTCAAAATTCGATACCAGGCTACCAAATTGAAAAACATAAGTTTGAGATTTACGGGAACTGTCCGGAATGTCATTGAAAAAAATAAGAAGTAGTGAGGGCCAATATCCATGGCTTTCACTACTTTTTTTATTATAGGCTCTATTAAATTAGGTTGTTGTTTTTTAGAAGTATAAATTTTGTGATGAATCTGCGAGATTATGTATCGCTTATATTACAAAGCCAGTTGTACAATTTGTTCAAATCAAAAGATATTTATAACTGGAAGTGAAAAAATTAATCGGTAATTTTACCATATATCCTTCTTGTAAAAGAGCTAATGATCCGTTTTTTTGAGAGGTACTAGAGCTCCCGAAATTTAGGCACTATATGTATAGGTGCTTTTGGAGTGCTTGGAACTGAACGAGTTCTACACCATTATCGAGATTTCTTAATGCAGAAGGATGCGACAAAGTCGCATCCCT
>Ga0157371_10002287_pt1 | contig 18466 bp, 17 predicted proteins | sample C45metaG_FD_113462 | JGI IMG/M metagenome (GOLD analysis project Ga0157371, IMG submission 113462) | Corn rhizosphere microbial communities from Kellogg Biological Station, Michigan, USA - C4-5 metaG | ecosystem: Host-associated > Plants > Roots > Rhizosphere > Soil | place: USA: Michigan...
CAGTCCCTCTACAATGTTCCGATGTCGGTGCTTGAGGCTTGCGAGGAATCCAGCAAGAAGCTGTATGACCACTATGTCGGGGGCTCCGCAGAAGAGTTTCTACGCTGGTATGACCATGATTCGATTGTTCGTGCAAGGGCTGACCGACTGCCGAACGTGATGGTTTCCACCATCGGCTTCTATCCGGGCGGTGCCGAAATTCTTCCGATTCGACTGGCAAACGAGTTTAAACGCCAGGGTATTTCCGTTTCCTTGTTTAGCGCCGGTATACCAAAACGCGAAGACGGTGTTCGCAAGATGCTGAGAAACGACGTGCCGGTGATCGAGACGTCGAATATCGAATCAGTGAAAGAGATCATTCATGATTTCGGAATTGAAGCACTTAATAGCCACCAGTGGTACGTTCAGAAGTATCCGGTCGATGTCCCGGATGTTTTTTCCGAGCTTGGCGCCCATGTGGCTGCTCTGCACGGGATGATTGAACATGGCAATGGAGTGACTGATGAACAGTTGCGCATTGCTGACAAAGGTGTCAGTACATGGGTCTATACCGCAGAGAAGAATCTTGTTCCTTTCTCGGACATCTCACTGTACGACAAGTCTTCGCCCCGTTTCGTCAAGGTTCCTAACGGGTTGCAGCCGCCGGAAATCGTTCCAATCTCGCGCGTGCAGATGGGTATACCGGAAGATGCTTTTGTATTGTGTTGTGTCAGTCGGGCAATTCCCGATAAAGGCTGGGGCGAAGCGATCCAGGCGGTAGAACTTGCGCGATCACTTTCCGGTCGGGACATCCGTATTATATTGGTCGGTAATGGCCTGGTGTACGACGAGTACTGTCAAGCAGGTGCGCCGGACTTCGTTTACCTGGCTGGTTTTAGTGATAACTCTGTAGGCCATTATGCTGCCGCGGACATGGGCATCATGTTATCGACCTTCAGGTCCGAAAGTTTCCCTCTGACCATTGTTGATTGTCTGTTTGCCGGCAAGCCATACATTGCCACGGACGTAGGCGACATCAAAAACATGCTGACGATAGAGACCGGCGTTGCCGGGGAGATCATCGAGTTGGAAGATTGGGTCGTCCCAATCGAGCGCGCGGGCCGCGCAATTGCAGCGTTCGCGACAGATGAACGGAAATACAAGGAAGCCGTCGGTCTGGTGAAAGACGTTTCCAGTCGATATCGAATTGACGCCGTTGCTTCTCAATATCTTCGGTTGTTCGAGCGTGACATTCAGCAGAGCAGGACGCAGTCGTCGAAGGCCGAAGGCGCTGGCACGACTGTCCAGGAGCTGTAGCCGGACTTGCTGTAAGCAGGACAGCTAGCGTTTAGGGGAGGGCTCACAGGGCAGGTCCGGCTGATTGCCAGGCCTACACTGTGAGCGAGGCGGGGTCTCCGGCAATTTGGTAAGCCGCCTCTCTTGACGTATCATTAGCCGTCACAGTGTGTTCCGTTAAATAATAATGTGTAGGTCGTTGCAATGGTTGCCAAGGATGGGGCAGGTCAAGCCCGCCTTGTCTGCTGCGGCACAAAGCGGCAGTTTCAACCATATCAAGCGCTGGAGGGCAACGTTGAATAATTCCGAGAACACTTCCCCTGATCCCGTTAAGCGGTCCCTGGTTTTGGGGGGGCGTGGTTTCATAGGCACCCACTTGATAGACGCATTGCTCGAACAGGGGCATTTTGTGCGCTGTTTCGATCGTCCCAATGTGGCGCCGTTGGGTGAATCCCACTTCAGCCATCCTAATTTCGAGCTTTGCGAAGGAGACTTCACCAGCGAGGCCGAAGTCGCCAAGGCATTGGAAGGTTGCGATGTTTGCTATCACCTGGTGTCTACGACTCTCCCCAAGTCTTCAAATGCTGATCCCGTCTTCGATGTGGAGAGCAATGTCGTTGCGACCATTCGCCTGCTAAACCTCGCGGTGAAGTCCGGCCTGAGGAAGATTGTTTTTATCTCCTCCGGTGGCACAGTGTATGGAGACCCTACGCAAGTACCTATTCCAGAAACCCATGCTACTGACCCAGCTTGTTCCTATGGAATTGCCAAGTTGGCGATCGAGAAGTATTTGGCGCTTTTTCATCGCTTATACGGCCTTGATTATACTGTTCTACGTCTTGCAAACCCTTTTGGTGAGGGGCAGCGCACCTATGCTAGCCAAGGCGCGGTTGCCGTATTCCTTGGCAAAGTCCTGCGTGGCGAGACGGTTGAGATTTGGGGTGATGGCACGGTTGTACGCGACTACATACATGTCTCTGATGTGGTGAGAGCGTTGTTGGCGTCGTCAGCGCAATCCGGTGAAGAACATGTGTTCAATATCGGTTCAGGGCGTGGACATAGTCTCAATGAGGTTCTTGACGCGATCGAGAGAGTCACGGGGCGAAATGTCAATCGTGAGTACTTGTCGGGTCGCGGATTTGATGTGCCTGTCAGTGTCCTGGATATCGAACGCGCCAAACAGTCTTTGGGGTGGACACCTTTCGTGAGTTTCGATTATGGATTGGAGCGCTTTGCTGCTTGGTTATCGGATAATCCTGAATAAGCACATTGATTTAACGATTTAAACACACCATAAGCTCACTTCCTGGAAGGTGAGCTTATGGTGCGGTTACGATCTCTGGAAGGCTTCAAAAGCGGGAGGATGAGGCGTCAAATCGATCTGTAAAGGGTTACCATCCGGCCGGGTTGTGACGAAAGAAATGCCCTTCTAGAATATTACATATAAGAACGCCGATTTGTTGAACATGTTTGCACCCGCGAACATCTCAATCAAACCGGCGTTCTTGTTTCTGTATTTCCTTTCATCCATGAAAGACCAATTCACGCGACTGTAGCTGATTTGTCTGTGGTTGGCAGGTGCGTCTTATGGTGTAGAGCTCAATGGACTAATTGTTTCTCTTTCAATAGTTTTCGTGTGATGGTGTTAACCTGCTTAACCCACCAATCATCAAAGCGAGAGAGTGGCACTGCTAGTGCGATTGAAGTGGTAGCAGTGACAATGAATACGATAATTAAGCTTTGTGTGTTACTGATTCCGTGATTTGCAAGTTTGATATATACGTAGCTTGATAGCGAGCAGATCACAAGGGTGTGGACAAGATAGAGTGGAAAACTGATTTTTCCAATGCCTCTTAAAAGTTTGCCGTCCAGGTTTTTAAACACCTTTTGATTGCTCATGGTTGCGAATATTATGCAAGCGGAACCCAGTGTGTGGAGTAAGGTTTGGGTGTGCGCTTTCATAATGTCTGGGATGGCTGTAGCCCAAACGTATGATTTTTCCGGGATCATATATCCGAGCATGTATAGCCCGAAAATAATGAGTGCTATGGAAGTAAGGAGGGGGATTTCACGTTTATTTTTGGCCAGGTAAACAGAAAGAAATGTACCGGCAACAAAGGGAAATATGAAGTCGTTATAGAACAGTGCTGATATTGAAATGATTATGAAGGCGTAAATAAGGTGGCGGTATTCGAGTATTACTGAAATAAAGCATGCAAGCATAAAGACAATCATGCTGCCGTAAAACTCGGGTTTCATGGTCCAAAGGTTTGTATTGTAGCTAGCTACTCCTGTGAAAAAAGTTGTCACTCCTTGCGTTAGAGCTCCCCAAAAGCTCGGTTCAAACCCTGGTGTCAATCCGTAAGCAAACGTCGCAAGCCATGGGCTCAAGCTAAGTTGTGAAGCGTCGTGGAAATAGTAAAAACCAAGCTTGAATAAGCAGTAACTTGCGACAGTGGTAATCGTTACTGTAGCGGCCAGTCTAGGAAATCTTTTAAGAAACGCTAGAAGCAGTTTTTGTGGGTTTTCATGATTAAAATAGGACCAGCACAAAACAAAGCCTGAAAGGGTGAAGAAAAAACCAACAGCTGCTGTGCCGTTAAAAAGAGCAAAATATGGCTGCCCTATTAAGCTGTCTTTGTTTCGTGCGTCCCCTAATAATCCAGTTGTATATGGGGAAAATCCTAAAAAAAAATGGTGAACAAGTACAATAAATGCAGCTATTCCCCTATAGGCTTCAAGAGGGAATAGTCTATTGCTTCCAGTTTCCAATTTTGCTGACATGTCAGGCCTTGAATATTTATCGTTTGAGCTATGAATGCGGAATAATAGGCAGATTTATTTGGTTTGGCTAGCCTATGACCCATAGCGTCTGGGGGTAGGCTGCATTGGCGCTGACGCTCTCTCCGCGCTGCGGAAATTTTCACACGGTTGCCAGATTGTTGACGACCACGTCAAACGCATGTAACTGAATAACGTCACCATAATGACCCGTTTAACCGAGGCTGCGAGGCTAACGACAGTTTTTTGGGGGGGGCAGATAAACATTTTCGGCTTTTTGCGTCGGATGACATCACGAGATGTAGCTTGCAAGAGGCTTTGTTGCTTTGCCTCCTATGCTGCAATGCCTATGCGGCTACTTTCATAAAAAACCAATGTTCATCGTAACTTGATAAAGTGGTTTTTTATGAGTTCACCGGTTTATTAGCTTATTAAGAATTACAGGCGCGCACGAAAATATTAATGGCCAAAATAAGCTTTGGTAACTGTTTCGGGGTCCGAGTCCATTTTTATTTTGCCGTGCTCCAGCCAAATGACCCGATTGCATGTATGCAGCACCAGGTCACGGGAGTGGCTGGCAATCACCAAAATGCTGGTGGCTTGGACCAGTTCGTTCATCCGGGCTTCTGCTTTGTGCTTGAAGCCTTCGTCCCCTACCGACAGCCATTCGTCCATGATCAATATTTCAGGTCTGATGGTCGTCGATACCGCAAAGGCCAGGCGCAAGTGCATACCGGAAGAGTACGTGCGTACCGGCATGTCAATGAAGTCACCCAGTTCTGAAAACTCAATAATTTCCTCGAGTTTTTCTGCAATATCACTTTTTGTCATCCCGAGCAGGATGCCGCGCATGAAGATGTTTTCCCTGCCGGATGCCTCCGGGTCTATCCCTAATGAAATATCAATGAGGGAAGCGACTTCGCCGCTGATACTGGCGGTGCCAGCGGAGGGGGCGTATACACCGCTCAGCAGTCTGAGTAATGTGCTTTTGCCAGCGCCGTTATGACCGAGCAATCCAACCCGGTCTCCGTCATTGAGAGAAAAATTAAGGTCTTCCAGTGCTCTGACGATCACTCGGCCTTGCTCGTTGGCACTGAGTTTGCCACCTGTAGCGACTTGAATCAGTCGCTTTTTCAGAGAGCGAGCACTTGCGTTATAGATAGGGAAATCAACGCATGCGTTATGAAATTCAATAAAAGCCATAATAGTTTTCTTCTTAGAGCCAATAAGCAATGCGACGTTTATAGAGGCCATAGATGATGATCGCTATGCTCCAGCCAAACAGAGCCATGCCCCCGGCCACGCACCAGCTAACAGTGCTCACATCCTGTCCGAGCAAGGGAGCCCTGACGATTTGTATGAGGTGATAGATGGGGTTCATATCCAGTAAATAGGTGCCGGCTCGGCCAGGTAGCAGACTTGGAAGCCACATGATTGGCGTCAAGTAAAAGGCAATTTGCAAGACGCTCGCAATGATCTGCGGGAGGTCGCGATATCGAGCGCATAAAAGGCTCAGTATCAAGCAGATCCATGCCAGATTGAGAACAAGCAGTGCAAAGCCCGGGATGCTCAACAGCGCGCCAAGACCCAATGGTTTCTGAACAGCCAGCAGCACAAGCGGGAAAATGACGATGTTGTGCGCGAGGATCAAAGTGTTGCGCCATAGTGTGCGTAGAATATGCACAAATAATGGGATTGGGAGTTGTTTGATAATGCTTTCCGCGGCGATGAGGCTAGTGCAGCCCTCTAACACGCAGGTAGAAATAAAACTCCAGAGAATCATACCTGCTGCGAGAAATGGCAGAAATTCTTTCATTGGGGAGTTAAATATTTGGCCAAATACGAGGCCAATGGTACCAATCATAACGCCCATGCTGATGGTGAGCCAAAACGGTCCAACAGCAGAGCGCCTATACCGTTGACGTACATCCTGCCATCCGAGCATGCCTACCAGAGAATAGCGCTTTACAGCCGTCGCTATATCTGCCATGGCGGCGGTAATTGAGTTGTTTAGCATTCGAAACACCGGGTTGTCAAAACAGTCAATGATTGTAATCTTGTAGGAGGGGTGAGTGTCACTTTTTCCATCCCGTCTAGTTTCCAGTTTTTTACGATCGCGGGATGTACTCCGCGCAGAATGCCTCTCTGTTGCAAGGAGGCGGCATAAAGTCTGCAACTATTTCGTATGACGCGCGCCCTATCATCACAAGAGCTTTTTATTAAAAAGCAGTGCTTGTATTGGGCGATTAAAGTGTGCTAGCAATACGAGATAGCGTCTCTGTCTGATGACCTGCACTTTTTCTATCATCCCACGGCCAGAGGCGAACTCCCAAGAAATTTCCCTCACCCCCAGAAGCGCATTTTGGGTCAAGTCGTAGCGTCTGATCGTCAGTGCTCCCTATAAACCGCCTGCTCAAGAGCGGGCAGAGCGATTAGCCAATGGTTATCGACGAGCAGTTTGGCGGCGGCAACGATCCGTGATTTCAAGCGAGTTTCGCGTCCGTACTTTGTCTGGCCGGCAGGCCGTTCAGAGGGGCGAATTATAGCGGGGCTTTCAGCTAAATGCTCCTTCCTGGACCTGCCACGTGCAAGTATTGGGCGATCTCGTCCCCAAGAGGTTACAATGCCGATCGACGACCGCGCAAAAGGAGGGGGCTACGGGCTCGAACGCTTGAATGGATAAAATACGCAGAGTGTTACTGGGTTTGCCTCGCAGGCAAAAAAGACTGATACAGGTTGCCACCGATGTGGTTTTGGTGTGGGTCGCTTTGTGGCTGGCCTTTATTGTTCGCCTGGGTATCGACGACGTATACAATCCGCTGAAGGCCCATTTCTGGCTCTTCGTCAGCGCCTCGATTATCGCCATTCCCCTTTTTGTGCGCTTTGGCATGTACCGCGCTGTCATGCGCTACTTCGGTAATGATGCACTGATTGCCATCGTCAAGGCAGTCAGTCTGTCCTCCCTCATCCTTGCTGTGGTGGTCTACTGGTACAGCAATCACGAAGTCGTGGTGCCGCGCTCCATCATCTTCAATTATTGGTGGTTAAGCCTGGTGATCATTGGCGGCCTGCGTCTGTGCATGCGTCAGTATTTCATGGGCGATTGGTTCACCGCTGCCAAGCATGTACCGTTTGTCAATCGAGACGATGGCTTGACCAAGGTCGCCATTTACGGAGCCGGTGTCGCGGGCAACCAGTTGGTTGCAGCGTTGCGCATGGGTCGCGTGATGCGTCCTGTGGCGTTTATCGATGACGATTCCTCTATTGCGGATCGTTCGATTGCCGGGTTGCAGGTCTTCAAGCCCAAGCATATTCAGCAGATGATCGACGTAACGGGTGCACAGGAAATCCTTCTGGCGTTGCCGTCTTCGACTCGTGCGCGGCGTAGGGAGATTCTCAATTTTCTGGAGGACTTCCCGCTCCATGTGCGCAGTGTTCCGAACTTCACTGATCTGGCCAGTGGTCGGGTCAAGGTGGACGACATTCAGGAAGTCGACATTGCTGACCTTTTGGGTCGGGATTCGGTGCCGGCTCAGCCTGATTTGTTGGCTCGATGCGTCAAGGGCAAGACTGTTTTGGTGACGGGGGCGGGCGGTTCGATCGGTTCCGAACTCTGTCGTCAGATTTTCTCCCTGGGCCCAACCACGTTGTTGTTGTTCGATCATAGCGAATTCAATCTCTACAGCATTTTGTCCGAACTCGAGCATCGTATTGCTCGTGAGTCATTGCCTGTCCGGTTGTTGCCAATACTGGGGTCGATTCGCCATCCCCATAAACTTCTGGATGTGATGAAGACCTGGAAAGTGGATACGGTTTACCACGCGGCGGCCTATAAGCACGTGCCGATGGTTGAACACAACATTGCCGAAGGTGTGCTGAACAATGTGATCGGGACGCTCAATACCGCTCAGGCTGCATTGGAGGCGGGTGTTGCAAACTTTGTGTTGATCTCGACCGATAAGGCTGTGCGCCCCACCAATGTCATGGGCAGCACCAAGCGGTTGGCCGAGTTGACCTTACAGGCACTCAGTCGTGAGCTGGCGCCGGTGTTATTCGGGGATAAGGCCAATGTGTCCCGGGTCAACAAGACCCGTTTCACCATGGTGCGGTTCGGTAATGTGTTGGGCTCATCGGGATCGGTTATCCCGCTTTTCCACAGCCAGATCAAGTCGGGCGGCCCTTTGACGGTTACCCACCCGAAGATTACCCGTTACTTCATGACTATTCCCGAGGCGGCACAGCTGGTAATCCAGGCCGGATCCATGGGACAGGGCGGGGATGTGTTCGTGCTGGACATGGGCGAGCCGGTCAAGATCGTCGAGTTGGCGGAGAAGATGATTCACCTGTCTGGCCTGAGCATTCGCTCGGAGAAAAACCCGCACGGCGATATTTCCATTGAGTTCACTGGTCTGCGTCCTGGGGAAAAGCTTTACGAAGAGTTGCTGATCGGCGACAACGTGTCTGCTACCCGGCATCCGATGATCATGAGCGCCAAGGAAGATCATTTGCCTTGGGAAGTGCTCAAAGGCAAGTTGATGGAGTTGCTGTCTGCCGTTGAGGGGGATGATTATTCGCGGGTTCGCCAACTTCTGCGTGACACTGTCAGTGGTTACGCACCGGATGGTGAAATCGTCGACTTGATTTATCAGCAGCGTCGCCTCGAGCCCTGATCGTTACACATGCTGTAACGGACACATTTTTGACAGGATTGCCCCATGAGCCAGGTTTGGGAGGCTGCTTCGGAAAAGCTGTTCTTCCTTATCAATGCCATGGAGCGTTATTTAAGGGTACAGGCTACTTCTGCTCTCTTTTTTTTCCTGATGACCAGCGCTTCTTTTGGTGCTCTTGCTGGGCCTGTGGTCAAGTCCGACACCGGTACCGCGCATGCTGCAGGTCGAATTACAGTTAAAGCGCTGGTTCGGTGCTGCCTCTCACCGGTCATGCAGACTTTTGAGGCAAGATGAATGCACTACGACCCTTACTAAGTCCTGCGCCGACCACGGCATACCTTACCCTGCGCAATCCCCAAAAACCTCTTTGCTGATTAATACCAGCCCACCTTGCTTCGCTATTTTGACGGCTGGCCACAACATAACGGAAACCTTTCGGCAATCCTGGTCCAGTTCTTTGAAGAAGGTGAGTTGATCGTACGTTTTGCCGGCGACAGCTTCGACCTGGCTGTCATCACCTGGCTTCGAAGATGCAGAGGTCATCAGGCATCGCCCGCCTAGGTCTGATAACTCGTCGCTGAGATTCAGGGGTAGTCGATCGCGACGATCTACACGAACTGTTCGCCAGTGTATGGGGGCGACGCTGATCAGATACAGTTTCAGGTCCAGCCGTCAGTGCCTACAATCTGGAAGCGCGATGCCCTGTCATCCGCGTCTTCGATCGTCACCCGCGTGCTGAAGTAGATTTTGTTTTGGGGCGTAGGGGTGATCGCGTTCGACTTTTAGGCATTTCGCGCGCTTGGTCAGGAAGCGCACCCGACTGTCAATTTTTCGCAGTTTTTTTGTCGTAGGTGTGTTGGAGAAACTCGGAACAAGTCCTCAGATGTGCTTGAATACGCCATGACTACCTGACCTGAGGCCTGCATGAACCAGATGAGCTGTTCCGATTTCGAATACGTCAGCAAGCGTAAGCAACCCCGGCATGAACGCTTTCTGGCTGAAATCGCGCGGGTGGCGCTCTGGAGCGGATTACTGGCGCTGATTGAACCGTACTTTCCCAAGGTGGGTGATGGTCGTAAGTTGTACCTTTGGAGCCCATGCTGCCCTATTCGTTTGCTGCAAAACTGGTTTTTCTTGAAGTGATCCGACGATGGATGCGTTCCGTGGAAGTACCTTGCTATGCCTGTTCACCCGGCTCTCGCTGGACGATCCGATTCTTGACGACTCCACCATTTTACTTCGGGTCGCTCATTAAAATGTTATTAGGGTTTGAAGTGGCGGGGCTGCAATATCCTAAATATCACAAAATTATTAGAATGGCTGCGGCTGGACAACGGTCCGCAGTTGATTTCTCTACTGGCCGCGGGCGATGGTCGAATTATCAGCCGAATGAATTTTATCGTGTCATGGATACTTTGGTGTTTCGAGTCTCTCCGGCATTAACTAGGGGTTTTTTTTGGTATTGTTAACTCATTGGTTTAGTTGCCTGTTAGTAGGGTGCTGTAGACGGTTTGTTGTTATATGAAAAAATTCTGTGATAAAGGGTGGGTGTGTTATGTTTGGTGTTATTTCTAAAGGTCAAGCGGAGTTGATGAGATATAGCTCATGCTACTCTGAAAAATATAAGATTTTTTATGTGTCGACGCCGAAAGCAGGCTCCACTTCATTAAAATGGTGGTTTGCTAAGCTTGAAGGTTATGTGCCTGACATCAATAAAGACCTGAAAAGTTTAGAGAGTACGCCAGAGTTAACCATCCATGACACCTTTCATCTGGTTGCGCCATCAGTTACCGGTCTTTCTGAGTCCCGGCTGGGTGAGCTAGTTAACACCGATGGGGTTTTTCGTTTTGCGGTGGTTCGAAATCCTTACGAACGTATATTTTCAGCTTGGCAATCAAAAATTTTACTTCGTGAGCCATTGCAAATAGGACGGTATGTTAAGCATGAATTTTATTGTCATAAAATAGCGAGCACCGTTGATATCTCGAATGCTTTTGAAGGTTTTCTTGAATATTTGTTAGCTGTTGAGGCTCCGAGTTTTTTGGATCCTCATTGGACTCCACAAGTAGCGTTGCTGCGTCCTGATTTAATAAAATACGACATTGTTGCGCAGTTAGAAGATACGTCGAGCCTGGAAGCAAAGCTTGAAAGTATTATAGGTGATGAGTTTATTGCACCGTTTGTGACAAATCGAGCTAACCAAAGTCTAATTCCTTACTCTGAAAGCTTTATTACGTCAAGGTCTGCGGAGTTGATAAAACTTTTGTATGCTGGGGATTTTGCTGCTTTCAACTACCCTTTGGACGTACCTAAGGGTAAAGCCGAATTGAGTCAAGATGCACTCGATATGGCGCTGAAAGGGATCAGTATGATTATAGGTCGGCACTCCAGGATCTCTGACTTTCACCTACAGATTAAAGATGCTCAGGCAGAACGATCCAAACTTAGAGAGCTCTCTGATGGACTTGAGGGGCGACTGAAGGGGCTAGAAGCGAAAGTTTCCACTGTACTGACTGAACGGGAGAATTTAAAACTTGAATTGGTTAAGCAGCGAGATGAAAATCTTTCCCTAAGGGAACAGAATCGTTCCTTGAATGAGCGAAATAAGCAGGCTCATCATCAGTTCGAAGTATTGCTGGATAGTAAACATCAGCTAACTATAGTTCTGGCCGAGTGTCTGAAAATTATATTTTCTTCCCGTCCGTGGAAAGCTATGCGAGCGGCGCGTAAGCTAATGGGGGCGGCTGAGCACCCGTTTGCGCGTGTGCTTTCAAAGCATTTTAGCTTTGAGTACAATAAATATTTGCATGCTAACTCAGATGTGGCCGCTATCGGGGTTTCTCCAGAAGAGCACTTCCTTGTAAATGGAGCTATTGAAGGACGTCCGCTTTCTATTGAAATCCAAGACGCGGACATTTTTGATGCTGAGTTATATCGTGCTCTTTACCCTGATGTAAAAAACTCCGGAGTAGATCCAGAGGTGCATTATCGATCTACAGGTAAAAGGGAGGGGCGCATGGGAGCCATGCCTGCTCTTGAAGTTCGGGGTGCAAACGGGTCTATCGATCCATTACGCAAAACGTTTTTGGTTGTCAGTCACGAAGCTTCCAGGACAGGCGCACCTATATTAAGTCTCAATATAATTATAAACCTGTCTAAAAAGTACAACGTTGTCGCCCTTCTTCTTGGTGGGGGGGATTTGGAGGATGCATTTTTAGCTTTAGGTGCTGCGGTAATTGGGCCCATCGCAGACATGAAAACTAACTCAGTAATTACCAAGGCGATCGTAAAACAGATACTTGAGCGTTTCAATATAGATTGCGCAATAGCGAATAGTATTGAAGCCCGATATGTACTGCCTGCTCTTGCTGAGCGGTTTGTTCCTTGCTTAAGCCTAGTGCATGAATTCGCCGCAAATACGCGACCTCGCAGTGCATTTCGAGAAGCGCTTTTTTGGTCAGGTGAGCTGATATTTTCAACAGACATTACATTGAAAAGTGCCCAGGCGGAGTACGCGGAGCTAAACAAAGGGCATACGCATATTCTTCCCCAAGGCCGCTGCCTTTTGCCTCCCGAGAACTATAGTTCTTCCGAAATCGAGAGGGAGCAACAACGCATTATTAATGCGATGCGACCTAATGGGGGTGCTGAGGGGCAGGTCGTAATCCTTGGAGCCGGTTACGTTCAGCTGAGAAAGGGAGTGGACCTTTTCATTGAATGTGCTGCAAGGGTGGTCAATGCACCAGGTGGTAAAAACTGCCGTTTTGTCTGGGTTGGACAAGGCTACAATCCCGATTACGATATAGGCTATTCTGTCTATTTGGCAGATCAAATAGCGAGAGCGAACCTCGAGAAAAATGTATTTTTCATTTCCGAAACCTCCGCCATCGATACAGTGTATGAAAACTCCGATATTTTCCTGCTGACGTCGCGACTGGATCCGTTGCCCAATGTCGCCATTGATGCACTCAGCCACGGCTTACCGATTGTGTGTTTTGATAAAACTACGGGTATAGCTGACTTCTTATCTTCGTGCGGTCTTGCTGAAGAATGTGTTGCGCCGTATCTGGATACTGTATCAATGGCAGAAAAAGTCCTTTCGTTAGCGAGCTCTCAAAGTTTGAGAGCTGACGTCAGTAAGCAAAGTCGTTCTAAATCTCAAGATTATTTCGATATGAATAAATATATTGAAAGTTTGGAACGGATTGCGCATATTGTCGAAGCACGAACGAAGCAGGAATATGCAGATTATTTGATCGTGAAAGACTCTGATTCGACCGATTTTGAGTTTCTCAGAGATTCTCATCGGGTGAACTTTAGTGATGCCGACCTGCTCTGTATGTATATGCGTTCCTGGGTGCGCGGAATAGGCAGAAAGAAACCTTTCCCTGGCTTTCATCCGGGTACCTACCTTGAACAGAACAATCTCGATCATCTTGAGATTGATCCGTACTCTCATTTCCTTCAGGCAGGCAAACCTCAGGGCTCTTGGCTGCGTCCAGTGCTGACGCCAAAGACAATAGTTGCCGATGTGTTGGATGACACAAAGATAGCGCTTCATATTCACGTATTCTATCCGGATTTACTCCCGGAAATTTTGCAAAGACTCAAGGCAAACAAGGTAAGGCCAGATCTATTTATCAGTGCTCCATCTTTAGAAGCTAAGCTTGAAATCCTGGCTCTATTAAAGGCTAGTAACGTAGAGGCTGTCTGTGTTGAAGTTGTTCCAAATAGAGGGAGAGACATCGGTCCCTTGCTGACTGCTTTCGGTTCAGAACTCGTACAAAATTATCAAATTGTTGGGCATATTCACACGAAGAAAACTGTTGATGTCAAAGACTTGGAGGTTGGTCGAAAATGGTTCCACTTCCTCTTGGATAATTTGTTGGGCGGAGCAGCTGGAAATATGGCTGACGTCATCGTTGGTCAAATGTGCTTGAATCCGAAATTTGGGTTGATTTTTCCTGATGATTCGAATGTTGTCGGCTGGGATGCAAACGAAGAACCTGCTCAAGAACTAGCTTTACGCTTGTCGATTGACCAGTTGCCTAAAAATATTAACTTTCCGGTGGGAACAATGTTCTGGGCTCGCTCAGAAGTATTGGCGCCACTAGTTAATTTGTGTTTGAAGTGGGAAGATTATCCTGCAGAGCCCCTTCCGTATGATGGCTCGTTGCTGCATGCACTAGAACGTATCATTCCCTTGGTCTGTGAAAACGAGGGCTTTGAATATGCAGTAACAAATGTTAGAGGTAGCACGCGCTAAGTCGCTAATTGGCTTTTTGCCGAGCAGGCAAAAAGCCAATTATTTTAATGTGCTCTGTAAGCCATGTTTTTATTTTGTTGTGGTGTGGTTTTTGGTTTTGTTTGGTTTTGTTTGGTTTTGTTTGGTTTTGTTTGGTTGTTGTGTGTTAGTTGGACTGTTTATTTATTTTTAGGAGTGATTTTATATTTACAATATTTACTCGGATTATTCGTAACTACTCCATAAACCCTGCATTCAAACCCGCCACTTAATCCCGGATGTTGTGCTTCCGATTCCTTTCCGGAGCCAGCACCTCATGATGCGTCCCGACGCAAAAGTCGAAAAAAGTCTATCTCTACCCCAGGCCCGTCGACTTCCGAAAATCCATTGATGGTCTCGCTGCTCTGGTCGAACTGGACATCAAGGTCGCAGTGTTTGACCCGGTGCTTTTCGTGTCCCTCAACAAGCCTCGAAACCGAGTGAAGATTTTGTATTGGGAGCGTAACGGCTTTTGCCTTTGGCTAAAGCGCCTGGAATCCGAGAGCTTCAAAACATCGCCGGATTGTTCGGATGAAGCCATTGTGCTGACGGTTCAAGAACTCAACTGGCTATTGGACGGTTTTGATTTGTGGCGCAACCGTCCGCATCAAGTTTTGACGCCTCGATTCGTCGCCTGATTCGGTATAATCCAAGGCATGATTTCCATGCTCAAAGACCTTCCTGACGACCCTGTTTTGCTCAAGCGACTGCTTGAGCAAATGCTGAGTGAGCGCGAGTCGGATAAGGGAAAAATCGTTCAGCTCGAAGAAGATAACGCGCTGTTGCGTCAGCGCCTTTTCGGGTGCAAGTCAGAGTAGACAGCCGACCCCGCGACCCGCAAATGGCCTTGTTCAACGAAGCTGAAAGCGTGGCCGAGTTTGTCGACGAAACGGTGGAAGAAGAGGTCGTCGCGCCGACCAAACATCGCGGTAAACGCAAGCCTCTGCCCGCCGATCTTCCGCGCATCGAAGTCATCCACGAACTACCCGAGCACGAACTGACCTGCGCCTGCGGTTGCCGTAAACACAGCATTGGCGAGGAAATCAGCGAGCAGCTGGAGATCGTGCCGATGCAAATCCGCGTGATCAAACATGTGCGCAAGATCTACGGTTGCCGCGATTGCGAAACCGCACCGATTACCGCGGACAAGCCCGCCCAACTGATTGAAAAAAGCATGGCCAGCCCCAGTGTCCTGGCAATGCTGCTGACGACCAAATACGTCGACGGCTTACCGCTGCACCGCTTCGAAAAAGTGCTGGGCCGCCACGCGCTGGGTTATCCAGTGCGGCCAACACTTGCAGCCGTTACTCAATTTGATGCGCGACCGATTACTGGAAAGCCGCGTCATACACTGCGACGGAACGCGGGTGCAAGTGCTGAAAGAACCTGATCGAGAACCGAGCAGCCAATCCTGGATGTGCGTGCAAACCGGCGGGCCACCGAATCAGCCTATGGTCCTTTTGACTACTCGACCAGCCGGGCACAAGAGGTTCCATCGCGTCTGCTCGAAGGTTATCGCGGCTACCTGATGACCGATGATTACGGTGGTTATAACGCCTTGGGCGCGCAATCCGGTGTCGAACGCTTAGGCTGTTGGGCACCCACACGACGCAAGTTCGTCGAGGCGCAAAAGGTGCAGCCTAAAGGAAAAACCGGCGTGCCGATATCGCCCTGAATCTGATCAACCAGCTGTACGGTATCGAGCGAGATTTAAAAGAAGTCGGCGATGAACATCGGCACGAAAGCCGACAGCAAAACAGCCTGCCGGTGTTGGCGCAGTTGCACACATGGCTGGAGAAAACCCAGCCACAGGTGACGGCGCAAAATGCACTGGGCAAAGCCATCAGTTACCTGGCCAGTAACTGGATCAAGTTGGTGCGCTACACCGAAGCCCGTTACTTGCCGATCGACAACAACGCGGCAGAGCGTGCCATCGCGCCCTTCGTTATAGGCGCAAGAACTGGCTGTTCAGTGACACGCCTAAAGGCGCGATGGCCAGCGCTCAACTTTACAGTTTGGTCGAGACGGCTAAAGCCAACGGCCAAGAGCCCTATGCGTGGCTGCGCCACGTACTTGAGCGCCTGCCACAAGCCACGAGCTTAAACAACTTCGAAGCCTTTAGCTGCCGTGGAACTGCACGCCGCAAATTCCAAGATAGCCATAGATCCCCACATTTTAAATGTGGGGTTCATGGAGCGCTTACCATTGTTGAAGGTGCTGTGGGCGCCGACCAAGGCGGCTAATTGCCGGATCCCGGGCCATGTGGCCCGGGCGCCGCTAAGCGCGACTTCAGCGAAATGACCAGCGCTTGTGGCCGATGTAGCTGGTAAACACCGGCACAGCCACGCCGAATGCGTGCGCTATTTCATGCTTGAAGGACTCCACGCCCATTGCAGGCAGGATGTACGACGCCAGGCCTATGCTGATGATCCATGTCTGTACGGCCGCAACCAGGTTGACCAGTATAAAGAACACCGCCGAGTGATGGATGGGCTGTTGGCTTTCGGTAAAGACAAACATTCGTGCCAGTACAAAGGCGGTGATCATGCCGGTCAGGTAGGCGAGCCCGATCGAGGCTGAAAAGCTCAGCCATTGGTTGTAAAGAATCCTCGAGAAGAAGTTGACAGCAGCTGCACTACCCCCCGTCACCAGAAAGGCAAGGAACTGTCGATTAAGCAGTTGTTTCACTTAACTGCATCCCTTGCCATGTTTCTACCGAAATCGATACTCTCGGAAATACCGCGATCCTCGGGATAGTAGTAGGAGGTATCGGCTACCCACAAGCCTTGCACTGGCAGCGAAACCGGCGGCAGCCGGTCCAGATAGCCCGGGTCGCAAATGGGCTGGGCATGCCGATAGCGGCTGGCGCGGATATCGATGAAGTCCTCATCGTTCAGCGTCGGGTTGATCTTCTTTAAGTAGCGACGCACCTTGTCGAGGAAAGCTTGGTCCGGTTCGGCGAACTTAGGATGTTCACCAGGCATGTAGAACGGCACATAGACAATGTGTTCGTTCATTGGGCGCAGGTTGGTGTATTCGACAAGTCCCGGGATATCCATCTCGGGGTCGTTGGTATTGAGCCAGAAGTTCTCGGTCAGAGGCTTACGTAGCTTGGCGATCACGCAGACCACCGCGACGTTCTTGAGGGCTGCGAAGCGCGCGAGAATGTCCTGCGGCAGGTCCGGCATCAGGGACGGCACATAGGGCAGGGGCACGGTGCTGATGACCTTGTCGAAGCGCTGGATTTCTTCCCCGCAGACCACACCCTGAACCTTGCCGTGTTCGATGATCACGCGGTTGACCGGCGACTTCAGGCAAATGATCCCGCCGTGTTTTTCGATGTCGACCTTCAGCGCTTGCAGCAGGGTGTCAGAACCGCCATCCAGGTAGCCGAGTTTTTCGCGGAACAGGCTATAGCGCGAACGGCCGATGCGGCGAATGCGGCTCCAGATCCAGGCTGCCGACAGGTTATCGGTGTAATGGTAAAACTTGTAGTCGAACAGGCGCTTCCATAGCACTTCCCAGGCCTCGGCCCCGACCCAGCGCTTGATCCAACCCGTGGCTTCGACGTTGTCCAGAGGCTTCCAGTCATTTCGCTTGGTGGACAGGAATGCGTGCAGGCCATAACGGAACTTGGCTGTCAGACTCAGGCCCTTGAACTTGAGCAGAGCAATGGGGTTACCCCAAGGTTGCAAGCGGTTCTGATACCAATAGCCCATTTTGGTTTCGACCCAGCGCATTTTCGACGCCAAGCCCAACTCGTCCAGTACCTTAAGGAAGGCATGGTCAGAAATGCAGTGGAAGTGGTAGTAGCGCTCGATGGTGGTACCCGAGAAATCGAACGCAGCGGTCATTCCACCCACACGGTCATCCGCCTCGAACACCACGGGTTTATGTCCGTCCCTGGCCAACTGGTAGGCCACTGCCAGTCCCATGGGGCCAGCGCCTAGCACGGCGATTCTTTGTCCCATCGTCAAAACTCCAGAACCACTTTGCCGTATGTGGGGTCGTTGAAAGTTTCGTGTATCGCCTTGGCAAACGGCGTGTAGGTCACGCCGAAGGTGCCGGGCCAGTCATTGACCTCGAATTCGTCCTTGGCGCTGAGTGCAGCCAGTTGCTGGGTGGTGAAGGGTGGGTTCTTGTCGAACAGGCTCCACGTCCAGATCAGGCTGTAGAACAGGCCGTAGGGGATGCGCGCGATCACTGCCTTGGCGCCGGTGGCACGCTTGATTTCGCGAATGATATCGATGTAGTCGACTTTTTCGTGCCCCGATACGTTATAGACACCGTCGCGCACACGGTTCTGTATGCAGCTGATGATGACATTGCAGAAATCGCCCACGTACAACGGCTGGCGCATGTAGCGGCCATGACCAGGAATCGGGAAGACCGGAACCTTCTTCATGAAGCGCGACAGCCAGCCCAGGTGTTTGCGGTCAAACCAGCCAAACATGAG
>Ga0157371_10002288_pt1 | contig 18460 bp, 19 predicted proteins | sample C45metaG_FD_113462 | JGI IMG/M metagenome (GOLD analysis project Ga0157371, IMG submission 113462) | Corn rhizosphere microbial communities from Kellogg Biological Station, Michigan, USA - C4-5 metaG | ecosystem: Host-associated > Plants > Roots > Rhizosphere > Soil | place: USA: Michigan...
ACTTCAGCCGGCTGTCCTCCACGTCCCATGGGCGTTCCCGCGCCGTGTTCTTTAAGTTTTTTATTCGGTGAAGATGAAGTGATCAAAGGTGTCCAAATTGGTCCGGGAGCGACCGCGTTTACACGTATTCCTTTTGAAACCAAATTATCACTTAAGCTTCTAGTAAAAGTCACGATAGCACCTTTGGTTGCCGAATAATCAATTAAAGTTGGATGACCATGATATGCCGTTACTGAAGTAGTATTTACGATCGCGCTTCCTTTTTTCATGTGTGGCAACGCGGCTTTTGTGATCCAGAACATTGAGAAAATATTGGTTTCAAATGTCTTGATCATATTTTCGGTAGTGATGTTTTCAAGCGAATCACTTTCCACCTGGGTGCCGGCATTATTGATAAGCACATCAATTCTTCCAAATTCTTTTACCGCTTTTTCTATTGCCTTTTTACAAAAAGTTTCCTTTCTCAGATCTCCTGCAATCGGCAAACATTTCCTTCCATATTCTTCAACTTTTTTCCTGGTATCATTTGCATCTTCATGTTCATCCAAGTAAACAAAGGCCACATCCGCGCCCTCTTTAGCGAATAAAAGTGCACACGCTTTCCCAATTCCGCTATCGGCTCCGGTTATGAAAAGAACTTTATCTTTCATCTTTCCGCAAGAGGCACTTTTTGGCGATGTATCCGGAACTGATGACATTTTTTTTGATGAACCGGTCTTTATTTTTGCTTTTGTTGCTTCCTCTTCTTGTTTAGAAGTAGTTGATTTCATGATTTCTGTTTAAGGTTTTGAGTATTATATTCTACAAATTCTTAAAAAAGGTAGGCTATTGCCCACCTTTTTTACTTTTGGGAAGTATCATTTATTTGCCGGATTCTGAAGGATTTCCGTTTGTTTTGCTTTTTTTGTGTTTATGTTTTTTGCCGGCTAATGCGGTAATTTCAAGCTGGGTATCGGTTCCTGCAAAAACACCTGTTGGCAATTCTTCCTGCGTTTCACTTCCCAATTCATTGCTGCCCATGGAAGGGTTAACTATTCTTTCTTTTTCATCCATGACGTTTTGTTTAAGATTAATAATGTTATTTAATGAAAAATATATGCCAAAATGAGGCTAAATTGTTAGGGGATTTATTTAAATATCAAATGCTTTTTTGTCGAATGAATTACCTGGCACATGCGTTTCTATCTTTCGATGATGAATTTCTTTTGACCGGAAATATGATTGGTGATTTTGTGAAAGGGAAAACGAAATTTGATTTCCCTTCCTCAATTCAAAAAGGAATTGAGCTGCATCGTGCGATAGATGAATTCACAGATTTTCATCCTGTCACCGCAAAGGCAAAAGAGTTGTTCAGAAAAGATTACCGGCTCTATTCGGGACCATTTGTGGATATTGTTTTTGATCATTTTCTTGCTCTTGATGAAGAACAATTTTTAAATAATAAAGGACTTAAGAATTTTACTCAAACAACCTACAAGCAACTCGCTAAAAATACTTCTCATTTTCCAGCAGCATTTCATAAAATCTTTCTTTTCATGGAATCGCAAAATTGGTTGTATAATTATAGTTATAAAGAAGGTATTCGAAAAAGTTTCGGAGGCCTTGTCCGCCGCGCTTCTTACCTGGATGAATCTGACATTGCTTTTCGAATCTTTAACGAAAATTACTCGCAGCTGTCAAATTATTATGCCGAATTTTTTCCGCAGTTAAAGGAATTTTCCTTTGAAAAGATGCGCCGCCTACAGGCTGAATAAATCAATCTATATTTGTAATCGCAATAATTCTTAGAACGCGCCTTTCACGGGGTGCCCAATAATAATTATAACTATTTGTTTGTTCACTTGGAAACTGAATTTCACAATTATAAAATAACAAAACAAATTATTTTGAAACAGGAAACTAAATTTATTCATGCAGGGGCTGAGCCAGATCCTGCGACTGGCGCGATCATGACTCCGATCTATCAAACCTCCACTTTTGTCCAGGAGAGCCCGGGTGTGCACAAAGGATATGAATATGCAAGGACGAAAAATCCGACACGTACTGCCCTGGAAACCGCATTAGCCGCGGTTGAGAATGGAAAATATGGTTTGTGCTTTGCCAGTGGTTCTGCCGCGTCTGATGCTGTTATGAAGTTATTGAATCCCGGAGATGAAGTCATTGCAGCCAACGATATGTACGGTGGCACTTTTCGGTTGTTTACAAAAATATTTGAAAAATATGGAGTGAAATTCCACTTTATCAACATGCAAAATGCAAATGAAGTTTCAGAATTCCTCAATGAAAATACCAAACTCATCTGGACAGAAACGCCTACCAACCCGATGATGAACATCACCGATATTGAAGCAGTCGCGAAGATTGCTAAAAAGAATAATTTACTGCTTTGTGTCGACAATACTTTTGCGTCGCCTTATTTACAAAACCCTTTGGATCTTGGTGCCGACATTGTTTTGCATTCTGCTACCAAATACATTGGCGGTCACAGCGATTCTGTTCTTGGAGCCTTAATTGTAAATGATGAAAAACTGAAAGACAGATTAGCATTTATCCAAAACAGTTGCGGTGCTATTCCCGGTCCGCAGGATTGTTTTCTAATGTTGCGCGGTTTAAAAACTTTGCATGTTCGCATGCAACGACATTGTACCAATGGAGAAAAAATTGCACATTGGTTGAGAAATAATCCAAAAGTTGATAAAGTGTATTGGGCAGGATTTGAAGATCATCCGAATCATAAAATCGCTGAAAAACAAATGCGCGGCTATGGCGGCATGATGAGTTTTACTTTGAAAGATGACAGTGGTGAAGCCGCTAAAAAAGTGCTTTCTTCTACCAAACTTTTTGTCCTGGCTGAAAGTCTTGGTGGTGTTGAAAGCCTTATTGGCCACCCTTCTTCCATGACGCATGCAAGCATTCCCCGTGAAGAAAGAATTAAAAATGGCTTGGTAGATTCTTTGATCAGGCTTAGCGTAGGGATAGAAAATGCAGATGATTTGATTGAAGATTTGGATAAGGCCATTGGATAATTAAGTATGTAACTTAATGAAAGCGTAATGAGTGATGAAAGAAAAATACCGGATGACCTGAAAAAATTTCTTAATAAAAAAGTAAAAGAATTTAACAATCTTTCTTTTATAAATGATGATCCCATTTGTCTGCCTCATCTTTTTTCAAAAAAACAGGATGTTGAAATAGCCGGATTTTTTGCTGCGATGTTTGCATGGGGAATACGTAAAACTATTATCAATAAAGGCAAGCAGCTTTTTCAGTTAATGGATAATGCACCTTATGATTTTTGTTTGAATCATACAGATAATGATTTGAAAAGATTAAAAGGCTTTTGTCACAGAACTTTTAATGATACAGATCTTTTGTATTTCGTTTCATTTTTTAAATACCATTACTCAAAACATAACTCTCTTGAATCGGCCTTCTCCAGCAATAAAACACGAAAAGAATCCAAAAGTTCAAACGTGATTGAAAATGCATTGAACTCTTTTAATGAATATTTTTTTTCATTGGAAGAGGTGCCGCAACGAACAAAAAAACATGTGGCTTCTCCAAAAAGAAACTCCAGTTGTAAACGGTTGAATATGTTTTTAAGATGGATGGTGCGGAACGATAACAAAGGTGTAGACTTCGGTTTATGGAAAAAGATAAGGCCTGCTGATCTTATTTGTCCTGTGGATGTGCACGTAGCAAGAGTTTCAAGACGTTTTAATTTATTACAAAGAAAACCGGTAGACTGGATTGCTGCCGTGGAACTAACAGAGCAATTAAAGAAATTTGACAAAGAAGATCCTGTTAAATATGATTTTGCTTTGTTTGGTTTGGGTATTTCAGAAAAGTATTAGTGCGTTTTAAACTTTAAAAATGACAAACCAAGATCCAATTTCTCTTCCTGATAAAATTATTAATATAACTCAATCATTAGAATTTGAATCGTTGGATAAGGTGCATGAAAAATTAATCACACTTATTAATGAACTCATCAATAAAGATTTTCAATCACTTATACAATTGCTTTATCGCATTGATGTAAATGAAAAAAAGATACGACTTTATCTGAAGCAAAAACCGAATGAAGATTCGGCAAATCTACTTGCGGGCTTGATCATTGAAAGGCAACTGCAAAAAATAGAAACCAGAAAAAAGTTCAAATCAAAGAACAGTCAGGAAAATAATGAGGAACGATGGTGACGGCATACCGTTTATAGGTAAACGAAGTTTTATCTAAGAACCTCTTTTGTCTTTATGGAAGTTTTTTTAATGAACATCAGCTTCCGAACTTCTTCTTTGTTTTCTTTTTCTTTTCCAAGGTCAAATGCGGTTCCAAATACTTTGTCCCAGATATGAGAACTTACCCCAAAACCTTTTTCCTCGCTTTTATAATGATGTAGATGATGATTGCGCCAAATGGGCTTCATCCATTTGTAAGGCGGGTTCCACGCATGAATAGCATAATGCATACTGCCATAGATTAGATACCCTAAAAGAAATCCAGGGAAAAATGGAAAAACATTATTTCCCATTGCCGCATACATTATTAAAAAAATAACGGAAGCAATAATAAGACTTGGGACCGGAGGCATAAACAACCGTTGCCTGTCTCGCGGAAATTCATGATGATTGCCATGTAAAACATAGCTCATCCTTTGTATTCGTGGGTTATCACTCACCCAGTGAAAAACAAAACGATGCATCATATATTCAAAGAAGGTCCAGAACAAAATTCCACCGAAAAAAAGAAAGGTTGTCGTTAGACCACTAAAACCAAGATTTTGTAAAGAATAATAAGGTAAAAAAATAATAACCGGTAAATACATTGCCCAGATAACAAGCGGATGTGTCTTTGTAAAATATTCAAGATATTGATTCCTGAATAATTGAGCCTGCCCTTTATTATGGATTTTTTCGAATTTCATACGCTTTCATTTCCAATTGCAAAATTAAGCGAAAATTATTCCAACTTCTCCCGGGTCTTACTTCGAAATTTAAGCATTTTATTGACCGGAAAAAGCTTTCAGCGGAAACCGGTTTCTTTTTGCTTCATCCTAAATAATTAACTTGCGGCATTATTAAAATTCGATCGATGAAGTTAGTTTCCTACTTAAAAGATGAAGATGCACAACTGGCACTTTTGGTAAATGGATATTTGTTTGATACAGATAATTTGAATCCAAATTTACCGGTTTCCATTACTATGTTCCTGAATTATTGGGAGGATTCTTTTCCCATTGCCTATTCTGTTAACCGGGTGTTGGAAGAAGGCACGAATCGCTTTAAAGCGATCCCGTTTGAAGAAGCAGAATTGCTGGCGCCTGTTCCATCTCCTACAAGTTTTCGGGATGCGTATGCTTTTCGGGAACATGTTGAAACAGCGCGCAGAAACAGGAATGCTCCCATGATCCCTGAGTTCGACCAGTTTCCTGTTTTTTATTTTTCAAATCACAATAGTATTAAAGGTCCCGGAGAAATAGTTTGTATGTCAGATCATTTGAAAAAACTGGACTTTGAACTCGAGGTCGCAATAGTTATTTGCAAACCCGGAAAAAATATAAAAGCAGAAGATGCTGATGAATATATTGGCGGCTTTATGATCATGAATGATTTTAGTGCCCGCGCATTGCAATCAGAGGAGATGAAATTAAACCTTGGCCCGGCGAAAGGGAAAGATTTTGCAACTGCAATAGGCCCCTGGCTGGTAACACCCGATGAGCTTGAAGAATTTAAAGGTGAACCAAAAGAAAGCCACACTGGTAATGCGTACAATTTGAAGATGACTGCAAGAGTAAATGGAGTACAGGTAAGCGAAGGGAATTTGGCAGATATGGAATGGACGTTTGCAGAAATTATTCAACGTGCCAGTTATGGAGTTCAGTTATACCCGGGCGATATTATTGGCAGCGGAACAGTCGGAACAGGCTGCTTTCTTGAATTGAACGGAACGGGAAAATTGAACAATCCGGATTATGAAGAACAGTGGCTAAAAGAAGGAGATGAAATTGAATTGGAAGTAGAAGGGCTCGGAATATTAAAAAACACCATCGTAAAAGATGAAAGCGATTTTTCCATTTTAGATCTTAAAATGAAAAGCTGAGTTTTCAGTACCGGTAATTATATGTTCAAATCATTTAAACTGAAAGATATAGAAAGCCGAGAGGCGCAAAACTTTCTTAAACATGCCATTGCGCCACGTCCTATCTGTTTTGCCTCTACTGTCGATAAGAGTGGAAATAATAATCTGAGCCCTTTTAGTTATTTCAACTTATTCAGTGGAAATCCACCCGTGGTGATTTTTTCTGTATTGAAAAGAGTAAGAAATAATACGATAAAACACACGCTTGAAAATATTTTAGAAGTGCCGGAAGTGGCAATTAATATCGTGGATTATAAAATGGTGCAACAAGTGAGCTTGAGCAGTTGCGAATATCCAAAAGGTACCGATGAATTCATCAAAGCGGGTTTCACAAAAGAAGCTTCTCAATTGATAAAACCGCCTCGGGTACAGGAAAGCCCTGTCCAAATGGAATGTGAAGTTCTTGAAGTAAAATCTTTGGGCTCTGAAGGGGGTGCCGGGCAATTGATCATTTGTCAAGTCGTGATGATGCACATCGATCAAAAGATTTTAGATAGCGATGGAAAAATAGATCAACAGAAATTACATCATGTAGCACGATTGGGAGGAAACTGGTATGCAAAAATCGACGAAGAAAATTTGTTTCAAATTGAGAAACCAAATACAGAATTAGGAATTGGTTTTGACAATTTACCCTCAAGTATCCATACCAGCAAGATCCTTACAGGAAACCAATTGGGTCAGTTGGCAAATGTGCGCGAAATACCTGAAATTGACCCGACTTTTGATGATCAAACCCTTAGAAATATCTTTCAATACTTTTCTATTGATCCTGCTGAAATGGAAAGGGAATTACATATGTATGCGGCTTCTTTGCTTAACGAAGGAAAAGTATCAGAAGCGTGGCAGGTTTTGCTGGCACTCGTGTAAGCAGTATACGAAATAAACGTCGTTATTTTTATTCAGTTGTTTTTTGCGATGCTCTTAACATCCATGCCATCTTCTCATGTTCTTTCATAATTCCGGTTATGTAATCAGAAGTTCCTGCGTCATCATATTCTTCATCAAAATCATAAATCAGGCCGCGGGTTTTGCGGATAATGGCTTCATGATTATCTAGCAGTTGATTGAACATATCCTCTGAAACAGCAGCACCACCCGGTTGTTCACTTAATGAAGCAACTTGCATAAACTCCGTCATGCTTCCTTTTGCGAAATGGCCAATTTTCCTAATCCGCTCAGCTACTGAATCTACAATGGTTTGAAGTCGGTTGTATTGTTCATCGAGAAACAAATGAAGTGAATGAAAATTACTTCCTTCTATGTTCCAATGAAAATTAAGAGTTTTCGTGTACAATAGAAATTCATCTGCCAGTAATTGGTTTAATATTTCTGCTACTTTTTTACTGTTTTCTTTTGAAATGCCGGTATTGAGGATATCCGGTTTTTTATCACCATTCCCATTCTTGCTTTTAGATATTACCTTTTGGTTGATCTTGCTTGCACCCTTTGTTTTTACTTCTTGCACTGCCATAATAAGTGTATTTATTTTTTCTGGAGAATCATCTTTCAGCCGCAATATGAATGCCAGTTCCCTTCAAAAAGAACGGATAAAAATTCCGCTTATTTTGGTTTACCAAGAAAAGATTGTTTAATGCAGAAAACTTTCTATCAATGGAAATAATTTTCCAGGTTCTTCTATCTGCGGATTATGTCCTGATTTTTCAAACATTACAAACTTTGCCTGCGGGCAATATTCTTTATATTTTTCCATCATAACCGGAACCGCTACACGATCATAACGGCCTCCGTAAATCAACACCGGCATTTTTAAATTTTTTAATTCTTTCCGGTAGTCAAAATTGCCGATGTCGCTTCCCACGATAAAATCACCGTCTTTTCCTACCATTTCGTAATACAATTTTGAATTGAAAGAATTAGGATAAGGCTTTTGTCCGTGATGAACAAAATTTTCAGGATTGTATGCATACAAAAAGCCGTAAGGAACTTTCCCGTAAAGTTCCTGGTGAGCCGGATCGCTTGATACGGCGCCCTTTTCACGGATGATCATTAAGGAATCCCAAACTTCAGGATAGTTCATTTTTATTTCATGATTGCTGTTGTCATCATTGGCCTGCCACATGATAAAGCTGTGAAAAGTATTGGCCAAAATCAAATGGCTTACATGCTGAGGATATTTTAGTGCGTAACCCTGGGCAACCAAACCACCATAAGAATGACCTAATACATTCCATTTTTCAAAATGAAGTGCCTGTCTCAGACCTTCAATATCTTCAATGTCTCTTGCAAGCGAATATTCTTTTACATCTTTTGCTGTATCGCTTTTACCTCTTCCGAAGGCATCAAAATAAACAATTTCATTTTCCTTCGCCAGTGAATCGAAAGCACGGTAACCAATATGACTTCCGCCAGGACCGCCGGGAATAATAATTAAAGGATCTCCATGCCCGACTAAAACCACCCATAATTTGGCGCCATTTACCGTTACATATTTTCCATCCGTATAACTGCTACGGTAATGCTGCGCATAAGCAAATGACAATAAAAAGAGAAAAATAAAAAGAGAAGAGACTTTTTTCATATAGCAATTTTATTACTGAAGATAAAACAAGCTTCTCTTCTTTTTCTGAAAATTTTTAGTCAGACAAGTTTGTTAAAAATCTGCAAACAACTTCGTGAAAATTAAACCACGCTCGCCTTTTTTATTCTATTAACTACAAAAGCTTTAAAACCATTATTCATTTAAAATTAAACCTCATGAAAAATTTAATACTTGCCATTTTAATCATAACCGGCTTGGCAGCTTGTAAAAGTGATCCTGAAGTGAGCCAGGACCGAAACATTCAACTTTTGCCAGATTCAGGAAGTTATAGCAACAATGTTCTTTCAGACACAAACAACATGGTAAAAGCTGACGTAACTCCTCAATCGATTGCAGAAAAGCCGCAAACAAAAACGATCGTAAAAACCATAATTATTGAAAAACCTGCACCAAAAACTCAGGTAGTTCCACGACAATCTCCAGAGCCAACCAATATTCCACCAGTTGTTGCCTCCTCACCTGTTTCAACAGCACCTGTTACAGGGCCAAGAAGTGAAACCAAAAGAGATGACAGCGCTTCAACTTCAGGGGTTGACAATTCTTCATCAACCGCTTCAACAACTGGCCAAAACCAGCAAAAGAAGGCCAGCATGAGTAAAGCAACTGAAGGCGCGATTATTGGTGGCGTTGCAGGTGCTGTAGGGGGAGCAGTTATCAGTAAGAAAAAAGGCCTGGGAGCAGTAGTGGGAGGAATTGCAGGTGCAGCAGGAGGATATATTATTGGAAAAAAAATGGACAAAAAGGACAATAAGTTTTTGATAAATTAATAAAAGAGTAATTCATTCAAAAAGTCTTTTCGCTGCCCTACGAAAAGACTTTTTCATTTTACATAAACATTTAGATTTATATTGAAGCTATTGATAACAAACCATTTTTAACAAAATTTAGAGAAATTCTTTTCTTGCAAAAAAACATTGGCATTATTTTCTCTAACAACTATAATTGAACATAAATCATAAACTATGAAGATCATAAAAACAATAAGTTTACCGGTATTGTTTCTGTTTGCTTTTACAGCCTGTAAAAACAACAATGATAATACAAGAGACATTCATTTGTTACCGGATTCAAGCGCGTACAACAACAATGCGACCACTGATTCAATAAAAATGAACAATGAAAATACCGCTGAAGAAAAAAGTACTTACCGATATCATCCAAACGAATCAACAAGCCACAAAACTGTTACAAAAAGAACTTCCGGCTCAGAAACTGTTTCAAATAACCCATCAACCACAAGTACATCTACTAGTACGCAAAGCACAACCCAATCTACAAAGAAAAAAGGCTGGAGTAAAGCTGCTCAAGGTGCGGTAATTGGTGGTGCTGCTGGTGCAGTCGGCGGAGCAATTATTTCAAAACATAAGGGAACAGGTGCTGCCATTGGTGCGGCGGTTGGTGCTGCAGGTGGTTATATTATCGGCCGCAATAAAGACAAAAAAGATGGCAGGTATTAGTTGAACGTTATAAGTTTTCAGATTAACCTTCCTGCTAAAAACAGCAAGGTTTTTATTTTAGTTTCGCTCTTTCGTATTGAGGTGGCCATGTAATATCAACTGCAAGTTCTCTTGCTGCATGTAAAGGAAAATAAGGTTCTCGCAAAAACTGCCTTGCCATAACTATAAGGTCTGCTTTATGTTCTCTTAATATCTCTTCACCTTCGTTCGCAGAGGTAATAAGACCAACTGCCGCGGTTAATATGCCGGTCTCTTTTTTTATTTTTTCTGCCAGAGGAACCTGGTAAAGCGGGCCAACAGGAATTTTTTGCGCAGGAGAATTTCCGCCACTAGAACAATCTATTACATCCACTCGTTGGTCTTTTAAAATTTTTGCAAGTTTAATAGAATCGTTTTCATCCCATCCACCTTTTACCCAACCAGTAGCGGAAATACGAACGAATAATGGTGCCTTTTCACCAATTGCTACTCTCATTTCCTTTGTGATCTCAACCAGTAATCTTACCCGGTTTTCAAAAGAACCACCATATTCATCCTGGCGATGATTACTCAAGGGTGAAAGAAATTCATTGATCAGGTAACCGTGAGCACCATGAATTTCGAACACTTGAAAACCCGCCTGCGTGGCCCTTTGCGCTGCATCAGCGAAATCTTTTACCAATTTTTTTATGTCTTCTACTGACATTTCCTGAGGTAGCGGATCACCTTCTTTAAAAGGAATTGCACTGGGCGCTACAGTTTGCCAGCCGCCCTTGTCTTTAGTTAATGGAACTCTTCCTTTCCATGGACTTAAATGACTCGCTTTTCTGCCGGCATGAGCCAATTGAATACCTGCGATTGCACCATTTTCTTTTATAAAACCGGTAATCTTTTTTAAGAAAATAATATGTTCATTTTTCCAGATGCCAAGATCATCAGGTGTAATTCTCCCTTCAGCACAAACCGCTGTTGCTTCTGTAAACACCAAACCGGCACCCCCAACCGCGCGCGAACCAAGATGAACCAGATGCCAGTTGGTGGCAAATCCATCCACACTCGAATATTGACACATCGGTGAAACGACAATTCTATTTTTTAAAGTAACATCTCTTATCTTCAATGGTTCAAATAACAAAGCCATAATTTTTTTTAATTCCGTTTACACAAATTTCAATCCTATTTTGCTTAAAAAAAATTCCATTAATTTTGCCGACCTTTAAAAACTGTTTCTTACGTTATAAAGAATTTTGAAATTGGTCCCGTAGTTCAATGGATAGAATAGAAGTTTCCTAAACTTTAGATACAAGTTCGATTCTTGTCGGGACTACAACGGTACAAGGCTTTTGTATCAAAAAATATTATTATGAAATTTCTCAATTTTATTATTAAATACCGTCTTCTTCTTGGCGCCATCTTTTTGGTTTTTGGAATTATTGTGAACATTGAAGCCGGCTTTTGGCCTTCTTTTGTGCTTTATTTAATTGCTGCAATTCTTATTGTTGGCCATTTTTTATTTGGACCGATGAGGTTGATACAAGGATATATGGAAGAAGGTGATATGGAAGGCGCGCAAAAAGTAATCGATTCGATTTGGTTTCCCGGCTTGCTTATAAAACCGGTTCGCTCTGTCTATTTCACCTTGAAAGGAAATCTTGCAATGGCCAACCACGATTTTGATACTGCAGAAGCGCACATGAAAAAAAGCTTGAGCCTTGGCATGCCGATGAAAGAAGCCGAAGGCGCTAACAAATTGCAATTAGGAATGCTGGCAATGCAAAAAGGCAATATGAGAGAATCTGAGAATTACATTCGGCAGGCAATTCGGGCCGGCCTTCCGGATAAGGAAAATGAAGCTGCCGCTTACTTACAACTTTGCTCTATCATGATCAATAAAAGAGAATTTCGCGCTGCAAAAGAATATTTCCGGAAAGTAAAAAAACTAAAGCCAACAACGCCACAAATCGCTGACCAGGTGAAACAGATGGAAAAATATATAAGCCGGATGCCAGGTTAATAACCTTGGCAAATTAAAAGTTATTATTTATTGTTCGTTTGTTGAATTAAGCCTGCAATAAAAAGATTACCGGTTTCTTATGTAAATCAATCTTTTCTTTTCTCCAGTCTGACACACTTCTTGTTTTAATATATTCATTGGCAGAAGTAATTTCTGCTGCGATACAAAGTAAAGTTGTAGATTTTGCGTGCTGCAAAATGGTATCAAGCATTTTATTATTTCGATAAGGGGTTTCAATAAATATTTGAGTGCATTTTTTTCGCAAGGATTCCTCTTCCAATTGCCTGATTTTTATAATTCTTTCTTTATTATCAATCGGCAAATATCCGTGAAACGAAAAATACTGACCATTAAGCCCGCTTGCCATTAAAGCAAGCAAGATCGAATTTGGGCCTACAAGAGGTTTTACTTCTGCATTTAATCTTTGCGCTTCATGAATCAGAATTTGCCCCGGATCAGCAATACCAGGACAGCCGGCTTCGCTCATGATCGCAATATTTTTTCCTTGCTTAATTTTTTCGGCAAAAGTTAGGATCTGTTGCTCTTCCACTTTATGAATCGCATGCCATTCAAAGTCGTCTATCACAATTTCTTTATCCATTGCTTTTAAAAAACGTCTTGCAGTTCGTTCGTTTTCTGCAAAGACTACAGTGCACTTTTTCACAGCATGGACTACATATCCGGGAATCGTTTCAACCGCATTCTCTGATAAAAATGAAGGGATCAAATAAACCATTTCAATAATTTGGAAAAATATTAATCGAACTTAAGCATTTAAAAATAATTAAAATGAAAGCTCTTTACTTTGTAAAGTAACAAAGCATAGTATGAAAAAACTTCCTTTATCTTTTTATCAAAGAAATGATGTTGTAAAAATTGCAAAAGAATTATTGGGCAAAATCGTGGTAACCAATTTTGATGGAAAAATTACTTCCGGAAAAATCGTGGAAACAGAAGCATATGTCGGAATTACGGATAAGGCATCACATTCTTTCGCAGGAAGAAGAACTGCACGCAACGAACACATGTATTCCAGTGCCGGCACCGCTTACATCTATATCTGTTATGGAATGCATCAAATGCTTAACGTGGTTACCAACGACAAAGAGATTCCGGATGCCATTCTTATTCGCGCTGTCGAACCGTTGCAGGGAATCGAAACAATGTTGGAAAGAACAGGAAAGATGAAAGCTGACAAAACTCTTACAAGAGGCCCCGGAAACGTAGGAAAAGCGCTCGGCATATTCAAACATCACTCCGGTTTGTTTTTGTTGGATGAACAAATCTATTTGTTGGATAATGGAGAAAAAATATTGCAAGAAAATATTGGTATCAGCAAAAGAATAGGTGTAGAAAATGCCGGCAGTGATGCCTTGTTACCCTATCGGTTTTATGTTAAAGGCAATAAATTTGTAAGTGGTAAAAATTCGTGATTTTATCAAAAAAATTATAAATACTTTAAACGAAAATAAAAGTTAATCCTCCCTTCTATTAAAAATTAGAATAATTTTTATCCTCCAATTTTCTTTTACAAAAGCGTAATTTTGCAGCCTCATTTTAAAATAAAAACAATAATAGATTATGAGCACAGTAAAAGTTGCCATTAATGGTTTCGGCAGAATCGGCCGCCTTGTTTTCAGGCAGATCTACAATATGGAAGGGATAGATGTAGTTGCCATCAATGATCTTACGAGTCCTAAACAGTTAGCACATTTATTAAAATACGACAGCTCACAGGGAAGATTTGAAACAGAAGTAAAACACACCGATAATTCAATAATTGTAAACGGTGAAGAAATAAAAATTTATGCTCAAAGAGATCCTTCCCAGATTCCATGGGGATCGCACGATGTGGATGTTGTCATTGAAAGCACAGGTTTCTTTGCAGATAAAGATAAAGCCCAGGCACATATTACGGCAGGAGCAAAAAAAGTAGTTATTTCCGCTCCGGCAACAGGTGGCGTAAAAACGGTTGTGTTTAACGTGAACCATGAAATTCTTGACGGAAGTGAAACAATCATTTCATGCGCATCATGTACTACCAACTGCCTTGCACCAATGGCAAAAGTTTTGAATGATTCTTTTGGAATTCAAACAGGTTTTATGACTACCATTCATGCTTACACTAATGATCAAAATACCTTGGATGCACCGCATCCAAAAGGTGATTTAAGAAGGGCAAGAGCGGCGGCGGCCAATATTGTTCCAAACAGTACTGGAGCTGCTAAAGCGATTGGACTGGTATTACCTGAATTAAACGGAAAGCTTGATGGTGTGGCACAAAGAGTTCCGGTAATTACAGGATCAATCACGGAACTTACTACTATTCTAAACAAAAAAGTAACTGCTGATGAAGTAAATTCAGCAATGAAAGCGGCTTCTAACGAAAGCTTCGGTTATAATGTAGACGAAATTGTAAGTTCGGACATTGTTGGTATTCATTATGGCTCTTTATTTGATGCTACACAAACAAAAGTATTAACAGTTGGCGATCACCAACTGGTGAAAACTGTAAGCTGGTACGATAACGAAATGAGCTATGTATCTCAGTTGGTTCGTACTGTTCATTATTTTGGGAAACTGATTAAATAGAAAAACTTCACAATTATCCTGATTAAAAACTTCTCCCTTTCTTGATTGAAGGGGAGATTTTTTTATCGGCCAAAAAAAGATTATTTCTTTTTTAAACCTGACAAGTATTTTTCAAGTGCAGAAACCATGCTTGGTGTTTCAGGTGCCGGTGCAAGAATATCAGGGTGAAAGCCGGCATTGATAATCGCTTTGCGTGTATTATCGCCGAAGGCACCGAACAATGTACCGTTTTGTTTAAAAGAAGGACAATTTTCAGTAAAACTTTTAACACCCAGTGGAGTAAAGAAACAAATAATCTGGTATTCATGTTTCTCTACAATAGCCCTTACATCGTTAGAGGTAATTTCATAAAGTACGGGAATTGCATAATCGCAAGTATTTTTTGTCAGCCAGGTAGTGATCTCACTGTCAAATGAATGAGAGCATGGATATAAGAATTTTTCTGTATCCTTATATTTGTCCATTACTTCAAAAAGGTTCCTGGTAGTTCCATCGCAACTGTAAAAAACCTTCCGCTTTCTGTATAAGATAAATTTTTGCAGGTACAGTGCCACTGATTCGGTAATACAAAAGTATTTTACCTCCTGAGAAACATTGATCCTCATTTCATCGCAAATTCTGAAAAAATGATCGATCGCGTTTCGGCTGTTAAAAATAACAGCAGAATAAGACGCGATATCGATTTTCTGTTTCCTGAATTCTTTGGACGGGATAGGTTCCACAATTATGGGGTTGGCAAAGCTAAGGTTGATGTTAAACTTTCTCGCCATCTCAAAATACGGTGATTTTTCATTTTCCGGTTTTGATTGGGTAATGAGAATGTTTTGAATTTCCTTAACTGTTTTGGGTTCCTTAGGTTCTGTTTTTGTATCCATTTTAGAATTCATGCAGTATATAACAAAGTTAGTCTTTTTATTAAGACAAATCCAAAAGAGCACTCTAATAATTCGCTAAAATCATATTAAATAATCTATTGCCACTTTATAAAGAATGAACAAAGGAATTATTTCTGCACCGGCGATATAAATGATGAAGTGGAGCGGGTTCAATGGTATCTTCTTTTCAATTGCTCCATAACTCTTTACATATCTCGATAAAAACAGAAGTCCGACTATCATGAAAGACACATTAAGAATTGCGGGTAACCATTGCCGGTTGACAAAAGCCAAGAGAATAATGATAGGGACAAGAAAAATTCCGGTGATTTTATTCACAAGGAAAATTGCAAAAATATAACTGTTCGTACTTTCCTGGACGTCTGATATCCATCCCATGAATTTTAATATGCAAAACTTACAAAAATACAATACAGCTATTGAAACAATACAAAAAGGAAGCAACGCTCTTCCACTGAAGAGCCTAGGTGGATGATAAAAATTAAATAAAAGCCAAATGTAAATGCCTGCAGTTATGGCAAAAAAAATGTTTAATATAAGTGAGGGAAGCGTTGCCTGCTGTAACTGATCTGACAATTGGGTTTGTCTCAAAGAAGTATTAAAATAAACACGAAAAAGGTTTTTGAAATAACCCGTGAAAAAAGTTCTGAAAAGCCCAAGAATTAAAAGCACAAGGCATAGCAGGTAAAACAGAAATTCTTTTCCCAAAGGTGAATGCGGAAGTTCAGAAAGTGAAACAGGTTTACTGTTACTGTTGATGTAACGATTCTTTGCCAGCAAAACGTTGTCCGTCCGCGAAAAAGATTGAGATGCATTTCTAGCCGAATCGATTAGGCTGTCTGCCTGGTTTTTTAAGGTATCATTTAAAGGTTTTGGGACAAGAATTGTTTGTTTGGCTGAATCCAGCTTTCGTGATGGATTAGAATCCCGAAGAACTGGGATCTTTCTTTTTCGCCGGTTTACTGTATCAATTTTATCTTTCTTGGTTAACGGTTCTTTATTTACAAAAAGTTGATTTGTATCCTGCTTTTTCTTCAATGAACTATCATTTTGAACTTGGGCAAATGAAGTATTAACGCACAACATCAAACAAGCGCAGATAGCGAAACAATGGGTACTTTTTATTTTCATTTTGTCAAAAATAGTTGATATAACCAAAATGTATTTTGGAAGAATTGCGAATATCAAATTTTACATCATTACGCTTTCCGACAGCATAACTGAGATTCAATAAACCAAATTTGGTTTCAAATTCCAGCCCTATTCCTCCACTAATGAAAGAATTGGAATAATTGACAGCGTTAAATTTCGTCTGCGTGAATCCTGCATCAGAAAATCCAAAGAAATAAGAGTTTGTCCCTGCCAAATACCTGTATTCTCCTGTTAACACAGCGTATTTGCTGGCATAAATGCTCTCTTCGTCAAAACCACGAAGTAATGTATAACCTCCTATACGAAATAATTCATTCTGAAAATTTTGGGGACTTTCAATCCAACCAATGTTCGCCGCTGTTTTAATTGTACTTGCTTTACCCAAAGGGAAATAATGCGCCGCGAAACCCACCAATTTAAAGCGATACGTTTTTGGTTTGACTGAATCATAAAGTGATGAAAAATTAAAATTGGGATCAGAAGGATCTTTCAAATTTAAAATATCATTATTTTTTGTTGTTTTTTTAATTCCGCCGGTGACTGTAACATCCAGTTCATTTCCTTTTCGTGGATTAAGAATGTAATTGGTATTTTGAACATGATAATTCAAACCTATATTTCCAGAGCGCACATCAACATTTGAAGGCAATCTTTTGGTATAAATTACCTGGTTGGTATCTACACCACCCCCCAGCAAATAATCCTGTTCTGATTGGTAAAAAATACCGAAAGTTTTATTTGCCGACATCAGATATTCAAGCCCTATGATTCCATTTAATTGCAAATACGAAGAATCTTTTTTCAAAAAATCGAATGAAAAATGGAAACCAAAATTTGAATTGAAAATATAAGGAACGGAGTAGCCCAAATTCAATCTTGGCGATTGCGGTTGAAGTTGCTGCCAATTCAATAAAATATTTTCCCCAGAGCCAATACTATTTTTCAAATCAAGATGAACATCCGCAGTGAGTTGCGTTTTCCCTGTTATTGTATTAGCAGGAACAAAACCCACCAATACATCGATCTGGCTGCTTCGTTTTGGTTCAAGGTATAAATTAAGGGTAGCTCCGGTTCCCAGCATAGTTATATTGAAGGCTTGTTGTTCCTGCACAAACGTAAGTTGCCGGATTCGATCAGAAATATTTTGAAGCTTTTCATTATCATAAACATCGCCGTTAAAAATGTCAAGGTAATGCTGCAGAAATCGGTTCTTAATTTTCACTTTTCCAAACACGTGAATGCTATCAATCCGATAAAGCGGCCCTTTATTTACTGTTAACGTCGCCTTTAGTTTATCCTCGTTAATTTCAATATTTTCTAAAGAAACTTCTGCGAACGGGTACCCGTTGTTTTCATAATACCCAAGAATTTTTTGCTCCTGCAAATTCAAATGCGAGAAATCTAATGTTTTATTTTCAAATTGTTTTTTGCTCCAGCCAATGTTTTCAAGCACATTTTCATCTACACTATCTGTAGCGATTTCCGCCCATTTATATTTATTCCCCAAATACAATTTTGCGCGTGCATAAGCAGTATCATAAAAAACTGAATCAACCGAAGCAGCTGGAAAACCTTTGCTTAAAAGAGCTTTTGGTAAACTGTTGATATATTTCTGTGCATTTTCTTTATTCTCAAAATCAGTTTTTAATCCAAGTCCATGAAGATTAT
>Ga0157371_10002289_pt1 | contig 18458 bp, 17 predicted proteins | sample C45metaG_FD_113462 | JGI IMG/M metagenome (GOLD analysis project Ga0157371, IMG submission 113462) | Corn rhizosphere microbial communities from Kellogg Biological Station, Michigan, USA - C4-5 metaG | ecosystem: Host-associated > Plants > Roots > Rhizosphere > Soil | place: USA: Michigan...
GAAAATAAAAAGGCCGGTATCATACGAGTGGCCGCTTACGGGAAACCATACAGTTACTAATGTCCACAAAAGCGCGAGTGTGATTATTTTTAAAAATCCATAATCTTTGATTCGCTTTTTTTTCCCAAAAGGAAGGAAGGGAAATGAATATAAAAACGAAACACAGCCGAGAATAAACAGAATGAAAAAATGCTGGAGTTGAAAACTAAACAGACTGAATAATATTAAGAAGCCTCCCGCGATTAAAAGAATGAGATGAATATTTTTATTTCTCTGCGACCAACGTAAACGCTCTGAATTTTTAGCGGCAACTTTTTTTACAATGTAATGCAAATTATATTCGACGATAGTTGCTCCAAACACAAAAGCATAAAAACTGAAATTATTAAAAGGAACGCCCAGCAAAATATTCGTTTCCATGCAAAAGGCGATGGCGCATGCGGCAACAAAAATGCTGGTGAATAAAATGAATTCCAGGAGTTTTTTCAGACGCACTTTTATTGATAAATAATAATAATTGGAGGTGAAGAAACCGTGTCACTCACATGATTGGCTTTATCTTTTATAGCGAAACGAAAGACAGCGGTATCGTTTCTTTGACATTGCGCCGCCATATTGAAATAGGAGATATCATTCGGGTTATTTCCAAAAGTAACGATCAAATCTCCCTTCTCATTACTGGAAACAGGAAAGTCAGGTATTAAATAAGTGTCGCTATTATTACTTGCCTCGCAAGTTGGTTCAACTTTTTGAATAAACATTGAATCGCTCAAATCGCCTTCTGCATCTGTAAAGGATAATGTAAATTGAATAAGCTGGCCAGGCGGAAGAACGGTGGTACTTACGGATTTGAATTTAAGAGATGGCTTCGAACTAAACTTATCTTTTTTACACCCGGAGAGTATGGCAAATAAGAATATTGAAAATAAAAGCGTGTATCGCATCTTTGTGGTTTAATTTTTCAAATTTAATTATTAAAACCTGAATAATAAGTTACAAATATCCGATTGGGAAAATAAAATTTTTAATGCTACTTATTATAATTTCAATGAGATGGCTTTAAAAATATTTCTTTTACAATATGAAAATAATGAGGTCTACAAAAAATATATTGATTCATTACGCATTCTTCCTGAAACCATTGATTCTATTGAAAAAATTCCTTTTTTACCGATCTCATTTTTTAAGACGCATGTGATTTCTACAACAACTTTTCATCCTGAAATTATTTTTGAAAGCAGCGGAACAACCGGGCAAAATACGAGCAGGCATTTTGTGAAAAGCCTGGATCTTTATAAAAAAAGTTTTACGAAGGGATTTAATTTATTTTATGGAAATCCGGCTAACTGGTGCATTCTCGGATTATTGCCCGGGTATCTGGAAAGACAAAATTCTTCGTTGATCATGATGGTAAACGAGTTGATGCAAAAAAGCAACAATCCATTCAGCGCATTTTATTTACATGATCATGAAAAACTTTATCAGTCTTTGGTTCATAATGAAATTATAAAACAACCGACTTTATTGATCGGCGTCACTTATGCATTGCTTGAATTTGCGGAAAAATATTCAATGAGATTGCAAAATACAGTGGTGATGGAAACCGGCGGAATGAAAGGAAAAAGAGAAGAAATCACCCGTGAAGAAGTACATCAAAGGCTGAAAAATAAATTTGGAGTGAAAACAATTCATTCAGAATATGGAATGACAGAACTGTTATCCCAGGCTTACTCGAAAGGAAACGGATTGTTTCAAACCCCGCCGTGGATGAAGGTTTTGCTACGTGAATATAACGATCCTTTTGCGATAAACGCTAGCACATCAACCGAAAAACCGATGAATGGCTTAATCAATATTATTGACCTTGCCAATCTGTATTCATGCAGCTTTATTGGGACAGATGATATAGGTAAACTTTACAAAGACAATACTTTTGAAGTTTTGGGCAGACGCGATTCAAGTGATTTGCGCGGTTGTAGTTTGCTAACTTTGGAGTAAACCAACAAAACAAAACGATTTATAATTTCCGGAAACTAATGGTGCTTTATTGATTTAGTAAACCGACAAATTTTATCAATTTTTATTTTACACATGAATTGAACAATAGGAGTTGAAAAAATTTTTTAATAAATAAATGGCAAAAAATTTTTTATTTAAAAAATCTTGAAAAGAAAAGTAATGAATCAACAATATGCTCCTCCCAGTAAGCCCATTCATGGCCGCCTTCATATTCCTCATAATCATGCATAATGTTATTTTCAACTAACTTTTCATGCAAAAGCCGGTTACTTTCAAGAAGAGAATCTGAACTGCCACAATCAAAACTGATAGCTGGAAGTTGATCTCTGTATTTTAAAATAGTAGCAAAAACATCTTCCTCACTTTTATCTTCCTGCAAATAATTTTCTATATTTTCTTCAACCAAGGATGTCATTTGCAAGATGTTGGTGAGTGCAGAATGAGCGGCAACAGCAGTAAAAATATCAGCATGTTTTACACCAATTTTAAAAGCCCCAAATCCGCCCATTGATAAGCCGCCAATAAATATTTTCGATTTATCATTTACTGATGGAATACATTTTTTTACAGCAGCCGGAACATCTTCGGAAATCCATTTTTCAAAATCAAAATTATTGTGTGGAAGATAGGCTGAACCATCGCCCCACAAGCCATCAGAGGGCATTGCGATGATTGCAGGAGCAATGATTTTTTTCTTGATCAGCTCTAAAGCAGAGATATGAACGCCGCCACTTAGAGCCCAGCTCCATGAACTTCCATAAACCCCGTGTAATAGAATTATAAGCGGGCAACCACTGATATTTTCAGCTCCGGGAGGTACAAAAACACATATGTCACCGCGGCCTTTTAAGTTTTCACTTTTTACTGTAATATATTTTATGAAATCGTTTTCAAATTTGGGGTTTGAGATTTCAATTGTTTTGAACTCTTTCATTTTTTATTTAAATTCAATAACTCCCTTCGCATTTTTGCCATCCAGCAAATCCTGGAAGGCCTGGTCAAGTTGTTGCAAACAATAGGTTTTGCTCACTAATTCTTCCAATAACAATTCGCCGTTTTCATAGTGTTTGACAATTGCCGGAAAATCAATTTGGGGTTTACATTTTCCATACAATGGATTAATATATTTTTTATCCCACTCAAATAAATTCATGTCGAAGGAAATTTCTTCTTCAATTCCACTTACCTGAACTGCTGTGCCGCCGTTTCGGATCATAGCGAGGGGAGAAGCACCTAAAGCCGGTACAGCAGTGCATTCAAAAGCATAATCGGCTCCATAACCGCCGAGAATTTGTTTTACATTTTGCGCAGCTTTCAACAATCCTTTGTCATTTTCTGCAGCCAGAATTGTATGCGTTGCACCCATTTTTTTTGCCATTTCAAAACGTCTTTCTTTCACATCAATTACAATAATCGTTTTTGCTTTTGAAAGTTTGGCAGCCTGGATTATATTCAGTCCGACACCACCGCCGCCGATCACAACTACCGATGAACCTCGTTTTACTTTTGCTGCATTTACTACCGATCCATAACCGGTCATAACGCCGCAACCAATAATACTCGCGGCTGCAAATGACATTTTCCTGGAATTGTTTTTTACTACTGCCCCTTTTTTTACCAAAGCATATTCTGATAAAGTACCAAGGTTGAATGAACGATCAATATTATTTCCATTAAAAGTAGTGCCGGCAAAATGTGCATGCCCACGGTTATTTTGCCCTGTTACGGGCGAATTATTTTCACAAATATTCTGATGCCCTCTTTTGCATTGATTGCAATGGCCGCAGGGAATGGCCCAGTTTAAAATAACGGAATCGCCTTTGGAAAAATTCTTCACATTTCTGCCAACCTTTTCAACTATTCCAGCGCCTTCATGCCCGAGAACAATTTGTTTTCCCCAGTTTAAAGAATCATAATCGGTGTGACAAACTCCTGCGGCTTTTATTTTTACCAGGATTTCGTCAAATGAAGGTTCTTCAACTTCAATGTCTTCAATTGAGAAATTTCCGCGGCCATCTGTGATAGCGGCTTTGCAATTAATCTTTTCCAAAAGGCTTTTTTATTGGTGAAAGAAATTCTGTTTTTTAACTTATAAAACCAATGGATTTAATGCTGAATCTGCAACCGTTCCTACTTCTTTGTTCATCAACCATCTTTTTAAATCATTCTGCTGAAATGAGTTCTTTGGTTCGGTAATTTTTGCTTCGTCCGCCAGATAAATAATCGTAAACACTTCACGCATTAATGGCGAATTATTTCCGGGAGCATTGTGAATAGTAAAACCGGTGTGCCATGTAGCATCACCGGCTTTCATGGTTTTTGCACGACTTATTTCAAAATTATTTTCGCGAACGTATTTATCAAATTCCTGATCAGATTTGTCCGAAATTTCATAATCTAAAACGCTTCCTTTTTTGTGAGAACCGGATGCAAAAGTCAACATTCCCATATCTACATCAATGTCAATAAGCGGCATCCACATAGTAATGGTTTTGTCAGTATCTATTGGCCAATAATATTGGTCCTGGTGCCATGGAGTAGGGCCGCCACCTGGTTCTTTAAACAATGCCTGATCATGATAAATGCGTACATTTTTTACGCCAAGCAAATCTGCAGCAACTTTAGCGAGACGCTTTGACAATACCAGTTTTTTTACTTTTTCATCATGGCGCCAAAGATTCATAATTTGTAAAAATGCTTTTCCATACGTATCACGTTCTTCTATTTTTCTTTTTTCTGTATTGTACTTGAGCGCGGCATTTGAAATAACACTATGATACGCAGCTATTTCTTCCGGCGATAATAATCCACGTGTAATTGTATGGCCGTTCTCTCTAAATTCCTCAATTTGTTTTTTTGGAATTTCGATTATGTCATCCAGTTCCGGTAAATTTTTATCCTGCTTTTCCATATCGAATTTTACCAGCGAAGGAATAAGAAATTACGCGAAATTAAAAGGATGCAATTGGCAAAATATTGGAATATTTTATCCTAATTTCACAGCTGGGATGTTTTAAAACGAAAATAAGCAATGTCAAAAGCCACATTTGAGGTAATAACTGCGGGAAAACGGGAATCATTTGTAATAAAAAAGTTTGATAAAAGAGGCTTTGCCGCGCCTTTCCATTTTCATCCTGAATTTGAATTAACCTATATCCTTGAAGGAAAAGGAAAGCGTTTTGTAGGAAACAATATGGCCGGTTTTCATGACAATGATCTGGTGTTGTTGGGCGCTTCGCTTCCTCATTGCTGGAAGCTGGCCCCGTTAGAAAACAACAAAGCCACTTCATTCGTAATACAATTTAATTATGATTTTTTGGGGAAAGATTTTTTCGAAAAGCCTGAAATGAACCAACTCCAAAAGTTACTAAAGAGAAGTGTCTGTGGAATTGAATTTTACGGCAAGATAAGGGATGCGGTTAAAGAATGCATGGTACTGATTTTAAAAGAAAAGAATCAATTTAAAAAACTGATGCTATTTCTTGATACGCTAAACAAGCTTGCTGCTTCAAAAGAATATTTTTTACTGAATAAAAAAGATTCTATTACCCTGCAATCGGATGATAACCGGGAACGTATCAATAAAGTGTTTGCCTACATCGTGGAGAATTTTCACGATGATATTTTGCTAAATGAAGCGTCAAAAACAATTGCAATGACACCAAATGCTTTTTGCAAATACTTTAAAAAAATAACCCGCAAAACTTTTATGGAAACGGTAATTGATTACCGGATCAATTTTGCTACCCAGCAATTGGTTGAAACTGATAAAAGCATTTCTGACATTTGTTATGAAAGCGGTTTTCGCGATATGTCTCACTTTTATAAAATGTTTTCTGCACGCATGAAGACAAGTCCGTTTAATTATAGAAAGGAGTTTTTGAGAGAAACGTGAAATGGAGGAAAACAGTTTGATGTTTGTTTAGTAAACCAACAAATATTTAATGATTTTAATTTAATAAGATAGTCAGTAAACCTGCAAATAATCAGATTTTTATTTTTCTTCAATAATCAATTTTGCCGGCTGATGTAATTTGTTTTCGATCAATTCAGGGACATGTTTATGTTTGAAAAGTATCACAAATAAGATTGCCACAATTAATGCGTACAAAGAAAAAGAGATCCAGATGCCATGCCAGTCCTTGCTGTTATCAGCGTAAGTAAAAAACCGGTCGATTACAATACCGCTGATGGAGCTTCCCAGCACTGCGCCGACTCCGTTGGTCATCATCATGAAAAGTCCCTGGGCGCTGGCTCTGATTGCCGGATCGCTTTGTGTTTCTACAAAAAGAGAACCTGAAATATTGAAAAAATCGAACGCCATGCCGTAAACAATACATGAAAGAATAATCATCCAAAGTCCGTCGCCAGGATTGCCATAAGCGAATAAGCCAAAGCGCACAAACCATGCAAGCATACTGATGAGCATTACTTTTTTTATCCCGAATTTTTTCAGGAAAAAAGGAATCGCAAGAATAAAAAGCGTTTCAGAAATCTGTGAAATACTCATGATGATTGCCGGGTATTTTACAGCAATCAATCCTTGATATTTTTTCACATTTGCAAAGTCGTGAAGAAACGTATCTCCATAAGCGTTGGTTAATTGAAGCGCTGCACCAAGTAACATGGCGAAGAGAAAAAAGATTGCCATTTTACGGTTTTTAAATAACCTGAAAGAATTTAATCCCAAAACGTCTATTAAAGATCTTTTTTCTTTGGAACGGAGTAATGGTGGGCATTTTGGTAAGGTAAAAGCATAAAAGCCCAGAACTAAAGAAGCGATAGAAGCTACATAAAACTGTCCTGAAGTGGTTTCCATATGCAACAAACTGACTACCCAAAGCGCAACAATAAATCCGATGGTTCCCCAAACCCGGATGGGCGGATAATCTGTTACTACATCCTCGCCGTTTCTTTTCAAAGCAGAATAAGCAACCGCGATTGATAAAGAAATGGTGGGCATATAAAACATCATGTTTATGAGCATCACCCAAAACATGGTAAAAGGATCGTTGATCATTGGAATGGTAAAAAGAACAACTGCTCCACAAATCTGAAAAATGCCGTATAATTTTTCGGCATTCACCCATTTATCAGCAATAATTCCGGCGATGGAAGGCATGAACAAAGATGCAATTCCCATTGTAGAAAAAATAGCGCCGAATTGTGTACCTGACCATTGTTTTGTCTGAAACCAATAAGCACCAATAGTGATGAGCCACGAACCCCAAATAAAGAACTGCAAAAAATTCATTACGATCAGGCGGAACTTGATGTGCTTCATCTCTTTTTATTTTAAATTAAAAGCTTTTAAAAATAAACATCCGGCAGAAAAATTCAGGGATTTGTTTGGAATTCTCCTAAAGTAAAAATAAAGAATAATTTATTGAACGGCCTTCACGAAATGGTGTTATTCTATTTAATATAATTTAAATAAAACCGCTTAAATAAATTTTTTAGAACATGCACCAAACCTTATTTACAAAACAGAATAAACAACATGCAACCTGATTCTTGTCTGCGTATTATTTGTTCCGTTTAATTTAACCCTGCCGTCAGCAACATTATTTCTAGGTGTTGAAAAAGGGCCGATTGTTTGTCCACACCAATCGGTATAAGTAGCGTTGTTAGTAACATAATCAGGAGCCCTTAATCTCAGAGTAAGATTTTTCTTGCCTTTGGTAACAATGGATTGGAGATATTTTGAAATGTTGAAACGGTATTCAGCGATTGATTGTCCTGAATTATCAGTAATCGTATTTAATTGTCCCCCAAGATGTGCAAATCCAGTTTGTAATTCAGTTCCACTGAAGTCACAAGGGATGGGAATGTAACTATCCGGAACAAGCGAAGAATCTTTTACATCGACATACAAATTTACCGGGGCATCAAAAATATCATCCAAAGAATTTTCGGAGTAAACCTGGTCAACAATCAGTTCTGCCCTGTTTATAACCCTGTTTGATAGGCCGGTCAACCCGGGAATGTTGAGTAAAGCATAAGTGCCGGGAGATGTTTGAATATAAAGAAGGCTATCCCCGTCGACAGGGTGTGACAAGTGGTTAGTTATTTCAGAAGAACCACGCTCGCGGATAATTGAATTCGATAAACCGGAAAGTCCTGTTAACGCGAAATCAACAACGGAAGTATCTGCTGTGCCGGCATTTGTAGATTTTAGGTAAAGAGATAAATGCGAAGTAGAAAAATCAAAGTAATTCAATGCCTGCCCGCCGGTAGCCTCGTCCGGCACAATCGCAAAGCCTTTAAAATAATTTACAAAATTTGAATCACTCCTAAAGATCTGAGCGGAATCTATGATCAAATTTTGGATAAGTGCTTTAGAAATCGCTATTCTTAATTGGTTCGCCGCCTCTTCCCGGAAACCATGAACTGAATCTTTTAATTCCGTGGGTAAATAATCTTTTGTACCCAATAAAACAGAATTATCATAATCTAAAAGTTTGCAGGTACTATAACTATCTGCCACGTTAAAAGTATCAGACAATTGATAAACATTTACTTTTTGGAGGACGTTTGTATCGCCAAAAGAATGAGAATATTGCAATATCAAAACAGCAGAATCCACCTGGAAACTATTCGCGTCAGCAGCAGGAAAATTAAAAGGGAAAGATTGCGGTTTTAATTCAACATAGATTTTCGCATTTGACTTGCCAAACAAAGGGTCATCGGAAATAATTCCTAATGCCTGCAGGTTGTTTCGGTGAATTGTATCACATTCTGCATCATCATAATTATTCGCTATGACTGAAAAAGTAGTATCAAAAGTGTTGATATTATCTACCGCAGGAATCAAATCTTCACCAAGAGTAGTTGTGTCAATTTTTGTACATCCAAATGCGAAACATAATAAAATCAATATTCCTGTAAACGCAGACTTGTATCGGGTTTTAAGCACTTGAAAGTAAAATTAGAGTAGATAGATAAGGACAAAAATTATTTGCCGGCAAGGTCGGAATACAATTGTAAATAGTCTGTTAAATCTGATTCCGCATTATATTTTAAAACTTTTTTACCACGCACTTTGCTGAATTCTTCAGAGAGTTTTTTATCTACTTTTTCTGCACCAAAAGTGATGGCGTCTGCAAAATGAGCGCCGCCCCTAAACATCGCCGCGTTACTTCCTTCATTATAAATTTCGATATCTTTTTCTTTGATATTTGAGTTGATCGTAGCAACATTTGAGAATTCAGCGTTCATCTTTTCTTTGTAAGTAATCTGTCCAATTGTATAAACAACTTTACAATTACTGAACACCGGTTCTTTTTTATAAGCAGTTTTTATGTACATTGGAATAAGCCCCGTCATCCAGCCGCTGCAGTGAATAATATCTGGAGGCCATCCAAATTTTTTCACTGTTTCGAGAGCGCCCTTGCAAAATACTACAGCTCTCAAAGCATTGTCGGTAAACCATTTTTCATTCTCATCATGAAATAAAGATTTTCTTTTGAAAAGGTCATCGTTGTCTAAAAAATAGATCTGCAATCTTGCATTTGGCAGTGAAGCAACTTTAATCACCAAAGGATAATCATCTCCGTCAACAGAAACATTTATACCTGAAAGACGAACCACTTCATGAAGCCTGTGTCTGCGTTCGTTGATCATGCCAAAACGAGGCATAATACAACGTACTTCCATTCCCGATTCATTAGATTTTACTGCAAGTTTATTTACTATTTCTGCAAATTCTGTCATCTCCAGATAGGGAGACATTTCGTTCGCTATAAATAAAATTCTTTTCTTTGTCGACATTTACAGTTGGTTATTTGCTTAATCTTTTTTTTAACAGGCGGCAAAGTTACCATTTTTTTTCGTTTACACAATGCTAAACTCAATGTTGAACCTAATTACAAGTGATAATGATAATTTTTAAACAGCGTCGAGACTTAAAAAAATATCTTCAGGGAAAAGCTGTTTCAGAAAGCTCAATCGGCTTTGTCCCCACTATGGGTGCGTTGCATGCCGGACATTTATCGCTGTTGAAAAAATGTAATGAAATTTGTGAAATATCAGTTTGCAGCATTTTTGTCAATCCAACCCAATTTAATAATTCTGACGACTATATCCATTATCCAAAAACACTGGAAAAAGATATTTTGCTTTTAGAAGAAAACAATTGTGATGTTTTATTTCTACCTGGTGAAAAAGAAATATATCCGGATGAAGCATCAAAAGAAAAATTTTTTGATCTTGGATATCTTGAAACAATTTTGGAAGGGAAATTTCGCCCGGGACATTTTCAGGGAGTTTGCCTGGTGGTAGAAAAATTATTAAATATTGTCAATCCTGATGTTCTTTTTCTGGGACAAAAAGATTTTCAACAATGCATGATTATTAAACGGTTAATCGAATTAATGCAAAAAAGGATCCGGTTAATTATTTGCCCGATCCTTCGCGAAGAAAGCGGCCTGGCAATGAGTAGCAGAAATTTAAGGTTAAATCCACAGGAAAGAAAAACTGCAGCAGAACTTTATCGCACTTTGATCTCAATAAAAGACCATCTTGATGGAAATAATTTTTCAACATTAAAAGACAAAGCAATTCAAAATTTAGAAAATAGAGGTTTTAAAGTTGAATATCTTGAATTGGCAAAAACAAATAATCTTGAATTAGTGAGCGGTGCGAAGAATGAACAAGAATTAATTTTACTGGTTGCCGCATTCCTGAATGACGTCCGGTTGATTGATAATCTTATAATTAATCCGTGAATCAGGATTGGTTTATTATCTTGTAAATATTTATGAAGAAAAAAATAATCTCTGTTCTTAAATATATTCTTTTCCTTGGCATAGGAATTTTTTTGACATGGTGGCAGTTAAGTAAAATGACTTCTTTGCAAAAAGTTCAATTTAAGGAATCGTTACTTCACGCGCATTATATTTACATTATTCCCGTTTTTATTATTACCATACTTGGCCACGTAAGCCGTGCTGCAAGATGGAAGATTTTGATTGAACCAATGGGGTATTATCCTAAAACCAGCACTACTTTTTACGCAACGATGTGCGGTTATTTTGCCAACACATTTCTGCCCCGCGCAGGAGAAATTCTCAGATGTACTTTATTAAGCCGGTATGGAAAAATTCCGGTCACCAAATTATTTGGTACAATATTAATAGAGCGGATTTTTGATTTGATTTGTTATTTTTTCCTGATCGTAATAACATTTTTAATTCAAATAGAAACAGTAAGTGATTTTATAAAGACAAAGATCCACGAGATTACTAACTATCAGATGGCGCTTCCTGGCTGGCTTATCATTCTTATTGTCTTGTTTGCCGCTGTAATTATTTTTATGGTCTCTAAATGGATTTTAAAAAAATATAAAAACCACCGGTTGATATTAAAACTAAAAGGGTTTCACATCGGGTTAAAAGAAGGCTATTCGACGATTCTTCATTTAAAAAAGAGAAAGCAATTTTTTGCGCTTACTCTTTTTATGTGGGCCTGTTATTTGTTTGAAGTTTATATTGGCTTCTTTGCTTTAAACGCTACATCTTCACTAGGAATTAGCGCTGCTTTTAGTGTTCTTTCATTAGCCACACTCGCTATGATTGTTTCTCCCGGCGGTTTAGGCGCATTTCCCGTTGCGGTTCAGCAGGTTTTGCTGATATATAATGTGGATAATATTTCCTTTGGATGGTTAATGTGGGGCGTTACAACCGCTATTGTTCTTAGCGTTGGAATTATTTCTTTTGTATTATTAATTTATCAAAATAAAATTAAGAATGAAAAAGAGCAACAGCATCACGGAAAGATTATTTACGACTGACGAAATAAAACAGGAAGTAAAAAGGATCAGATTAAAAAGTAAGACCATTGCTTTTACAAATGGCGTTTTTGATATTTTGCATGAAGGCCACATCTCGGTTTTATCTGAAGCCGCTTCTTTTGCAGACGTATTAATCGTAGGAGTAAATTCAGATGCTTCTGTAAAAAAATTAAAAGGTGAAACCCGTCCGATAAATAACGAAAATTCCCGCGCATTAATTATTGCCTCGCTGATCATGGTTGATGCTGTCGTTATTTTTAATGAAGAAACGCCGATAGAACTTATAAAAATAATTAAACCCGATGTTTTGGTAAAAGGCGGCGATTATACACTAGATACAATGGTGGGCGCGAATGAAGTTTTGGATGCAGGTGGCAGAGTCGAAATTGTTCCCATACGTGAAGGATTTTCAACAACCGGAATTATAAAAAAGATTTGTGAAAAATGACTTTATAACGGTAACAAACAAACGAAATTATTGAATCAGAAAATCATTAAATATTGAAACTTGCGGCAATAGATATTGGCAGCAATGCAGCTCGGTTACTCATCTCTGAAGTGTCTGTGGATAAAAATAAAAATACGTCATTTAATAAGTTATCGTTGATCAGAGTGCCGCTTCGCCTCGGTTTTGATGTTTTTGAAACAGGAAAGATTTCTGATAAAAAAGCTCGTTTACTGCTTCTGACCATGAAAGGGTTTTTAAATATTTCGAAAGCGTTTGAAGTAAAGGCTCTGAAAACCTGTGCTACTTCTGCCATGCGTGATGCCGCTAATACACAACAAATAATTTCATTGGTTAAAGAAGCAACCGGGATTGAAATAGAAGTAATTTCCGGAAGTGATGAGGCGTCGCTGGTGTTTGAAAATCATATCGCAGAAAACCTTGACGGGACGCATTCCTATTTATATATTGATGTTGGAGGCGGAAGTACAGAGCTTACTTTTTTTAGTAATAATAAATTGGTCTTTAAAGAATCATTCAATATCGGCACGATCCGGTTGCTAAAAAACCAGGTTCCGGACAGCAGGTGGGATGAAATGAAAAGCATTGTAAAGAATAAAGTAAAAGGTTTCAAAACTGTTACTGCTATTGGTTCTGGTGGAAATATTAATAAAGTCTTCTCATTAAGCAAACGCAAAGATGGTAAGCCTTTATCACTGGAATTGCTTAGAGATTATTACAAAGAATTAAGCAATGTTTCTTTAATTGACCGCATCAATATTTACAAATTGAAGGAAGACCGTGCGGATGTAATTGTTCCCGCATTGAAAATTTATATCAGCGTAATGAGATGGGCAGGTGCCGAAGAAATTTATGTTCCGAGAATTGGCCTCGCAGATGGATTGATCCAGCATTTGTGGGAAGAGGAAAAAGGGATTAAAGATTAATATTGATGAATTCTAGTGCTTCGCGATTAAAAAAATCTAATTTTGCCAACGCGATTGTTTAAATGTTTTATTCTAATGCAGAGCCATTTCAGCCTGTCGCTTCTTTAAAAAATACTTTATGTCAATAAATAAAGAAGTAAAAAGGATAACCACTCACACGCTGCAAAAAATGAAAGAAGCCGGCGAAAAAATTTCGATGATCACCGCTTATGATTTTTCTTTTGCAAAGATTTTTGATGCCGCCGGAATTGATATTATTTTGGTCGGTGATAGTGCAAGCAATGTAATGGCAGGCCATGAAACTACCTTGCCTATTACACTTGACCAAATGATCTACCATGCAAGTTCTGTGGTTCGCGGTTGTAGCAGGGCATTAGTTATTGTAGATCTTCCCTTTGGAAGTTACCAGGGAAACAGCAAAGAAGCCTTAAATTCTACTATCAGGATTATGAAAGAAACCGGCGCTCATGCAATCAAATTAGAAGGAGGAGAAGAAATAATTGATTCAGTAAAAAGAATTGTTGGTGCAGGCATTCCTGTAATGGGACATCTTGGATTAACACCGCAATCCATTTATAAATTTGGCACCTATACTGTCAGAGCTAAAGAAGAACAGGAAGCAGAGAAATTAAAAAATGACGCAATGCTTTTGCAGGAAGCCGGATGTTTTGGAATTGTTTTAGAAAAAATCCCTGCTGCATTGGCAACCGAAGTTTCCCAAAAACTTTTTATTCCAACGATAGGGATTGGAGCGGGCAATGGTTGCGACGGACAAGTGTTGGTCATGCACGATATGCTCGGAATTAATACAGAATTTAAACCCAGGTTTTTGCGCACTTACCTGAACTTAAACGAAGCAGTAACGAATGCGGTTCAGCATTATATTAAAGACGTAAAATCGAAAGATTTTCCGAATGAAAAGGAACAATACTGAAAAAGGGAATTCAGAAAGTTTACAAGAAATTGAAAAATTCTAGAACCGTTTAGAATGATTTAGAGCTTTAGAAAGCAAGTAAAAAAACAAAAAAGTAATATTCGTGTTTTCTTTTTCGTTAAAAGAGAATTAGTTTAAATAAAAATAATAAATATCAGAAGTATTTAATTATACCTTTGCAGACGGTGAAAAAAATTACCATCATATTACTTCTCGGCATTTACTCCTTTTCTACATTAGGGTTAAGCCTTAAAAGTTTTTATTGCTGCGGTAAACTAAAATCAGTAACAGTTTCGATATCGCATCAGCAGCAGAAATGTAGGAACGATGACGGGATGAATAATTGTTGCAACACAAAGTTTCAATTCTTCAAAGTAAAAGATAATCATGTTGCCGGAGATTTGGTAAGTGCTCCGGCCTTGCAGTTTTGCTATTTACATCTGTTTACTTCTCCTTATCGCGTTATTAATTTTCCTTCTGCAAACAATGATCCTGCTAATTTGATTAATGCGCCTCCTCTGCATCAGCGCGTTTCTGTTTATCTTTTTAACTGCGTTTTTAGAGTCTGATTTTCCTTCCTTTTCTTGGACAAACTTCAAGTAGAATTACTTCTACGTCCGTTCATATTTCACATTCTTTATTACTCTTTTTTGCTACGAAATTAATCGTAGCTAATAGAAAAGGAAATAATCAAATCATCAATAATGGTTCATAAATTAATTGAACTTTCACTTCGCAACCGGTATATAGTTCTGGTGGTCGCTTTAGGCTTATTTGTTTGGGGATTATTTGCAGTGCAAAAAAATCCGGTGGATGCAATCCCGGATCTTTCCGAAAACCAGGTAATTGTTTTTACCGAATGGGAAGGCCAAAGCCCACAGATCATGGAAGACCAGATCACCTTTCCTTTGGTGTCCAATCTTCAGGGCATTCCAAAAGTCAAAAACATCCGCGGTACTTCTATGTTCGGGATGAGTTTTGTGTATGTAATTTTTGAAGATAATGTAGATATTTATTGGGCAAGGACGCGCGTAATGGAACGACTGAATTATGCACAGCGTTTACTTCCCGAAGGCGTTACTCCTGCGCTTGGCCCTGATGGAACCGGAGTTGGACATATTCTCTGGTACACATTAGACGCGAAAAATTTAGATCTTGGTGAACAAAGAACTTTACAGGATTGGTACATCAAATTTGCACTTCAAACCGTTCCCGGCGTCGCTGAAATCGCTTCTTTCGGAGGCTTTGAAAAGCAATATCAAATTGTTGTTGACCCGTTAAAATTACAGTATTACAGTATCTCGCTAACGGATGTAATGAATAAAGTAAAAGCGAATAACAATGATGTCGGTGGGCGCAAGTTTGAGATGAGCGACATGTCTTACATCATTCGCGGACTTGGTTATATTAAGAACAAGGAGGACATTGAAAATATAGGAATTACCAATAACAACGGCATTCCGGTACGGGTAAAAGATATTGGAACTGTTCAGTTGGGTGGCGGTGAACGCCTTGGAATCTTTGATCAAAATGGGGAAGGAGAAGTAGTTGGTGGAATAGTGGTAATGCGGTATGGAGAAAATGCAGATAACGTGATTCATGCCGTAAAAGCAAAAATGAAAGATATAGAAAAAGGTTTGCCTGCTGGCGTACATTTTAAATTCGCCTATGACCGAAGCACGTTAATTGAAGCCGCTATAGAAAACATCAAAGGAAAATTATTAGAAGAAATGATTGCCGTTTCGCTGATCGTTTTGCTCTTTCTTTTTCACTGGCGAAGCGCCCTCAATATCATTATCCAGATTCCCATCACGATTGCTATCAGCTTTATTTTATTGAATGCGTTTGGCCTTTCATCAAACATTATGTCGCTTACGGGAATTGCGCTGGCTATCGGCGTTATCGTCGACAATGGAATTATCATGTCAGAAAATTCGTATCACAATTTATCACAGTGGCAAAACGATCCGGCTAATAAACCTAAATAACATGCGTAATATTTTTAAAAATAAATTACCCAAAAAAAGGTATTTGAAAATACCGGAAGCGGTAAGAATGCGAATTATTGAAAACTCTTGTAAGCAAGTTTCAAGAGGTGTGTTTTTTTCGACGGTTATTATTATTGCTTCTTTTCTTCCTGTGTTCTTATTAAAAGGGCAGGAAGGGAAATTATTCGCGCCTCTGGCGTTCACGAAAACTTTCATCATTGCTGTAGATGCGATCCTCGTTTTAACGCTTACACCTGTTTTGATCTCCTTCTTTTTGAAAGGAAAATTTACTCCTGAATCTTCCAACCCAATCAATAAAGGATTAAGGAGAATTTATGAGCCTGTTATCCGTCTGTGTATTAAATGGCGCAAAACTACCATCGCCATTAATATCATTGCTTTGCTTGTAAGTATTCCACTTATTCTAAGTCTTGGCCGTGAATTCATGCCGCCGTTAGATGAAGGTTCTCTTTTATTTATGCCGGTTATGATGCCCGACGTTTCTAATGCGGAAATAAAAAGAATTTTGCAGGTTCAGGATAAAATAATCGCTTCGGTGCCTGAAGTGAAAAATGTTTTAGGCAAAGCCGGTAGGGCAAACACTGCTACCGATAATTCGCCCATCAACATGATTGAAACAATTGTTTTACTAAAGCCAAAATCAGAATGGAGAGCAGGAAAAACGAAAGAAGATATTGTAAATGAGCTGAACAGCAAATTGCAGATCCCGGGCGTTACGAATGGATGGACGCAGCCGATCATCAATCGGATCAATATGCTCTCAACCGGTATTAGAACTGATGTTGGCGTTAAAGTGTATGGCCAAAATCTCGATACCATTTATGCTTTTTCTCAAAAAATAAAAAATGAATTGCAGGGAATAAATGGCGTGAAAGATTTGTATGTAGAACCCATTACCGGCGGAAAATTTATTGACATCAAAATAAAAAGAGACGAAATCAGCCGGTACGGTTTATCTGTTGATGATGTAAATGCAGTGATAAAAGGTGCGTTGGGCGGAGTTAAAATTACAACGACAATTGAAGGCCGCCAGCGGTTTCCTGTCATCGCCCGGTATGGACAGGATTTCAGGAATAGTATGCAGGCCTTAAAAAATCTGCACATTGAGACTTCTCAATTTGGTCCGATTCCACTCGAGGCAGTTGCTGATATTGCGATTACTGAAGGGCCGCCCATGATCAATTCGGAAAATGCCTTGCTGCGCGGAACTGTTCTTTTTAACGTAAGAGACAGGGACCTTGCAGGAACTGTAAAGGAAGCGCAGGCACGGTTAAACACGATGCTTACCAAATTACCAAAGGGCTATTTTATTGATTGGAGTGGTCAATATGAAAATTTATTAAGCAGTGAAAAAACGATGAAAATCATTTTGCCGGTTGTGTTACTGATCATTTTTTTCTCCATGTATTTTGCTTTTCATTCTGCGCGGGAAGCGCTTCTCAGCTTGGTATCGCTTCCGTTTGCACTTATTGGCGGCGCTTTCATGATTTATTTCTGGGGAGTAAATTTATCAGTTGCAGTGGCGGTTGGGTTTATCGCTTTGTTTGGGTTAGCCGTAGAAACGGGAATTGTGATGGTAATTTATCTTAATGATGCCATGGATCAGCTGATAGCGGCAAAAGGAAATTCGAGCCAAACAATTACCAGGGCTGATTTGCGTGAATATGTAATAGCTGGCGCGGCAAAAAGATTGAGGCCAAAAATAATGACGGTTTGTGTTATTCTTTTTGGGTTGATTCCGATTCTCTGGAGTTCAGGAGTAGGCAGTGATGTGATGAAACCAATCGTGTTGCCGATGATTGGCGGCGTTTTCACTTCTTCTATTCACATTCTCTTGGTAACGCCGATTATATTTTTAATGAGCAAGGAATATGAATTAAGAAAATATGGAAAAATTATAGTGAGAGAAATAAAACATTAAATTATGAAACGTATAGGAATAGGAATATCCATTATTTGTTTGTTTACTGCAAATACTTATTGTCAAACAAAAGTGAGCCTTGAAAAAATATTGTCTGTCATTCAAAATGATCAGCCGGAAATGAAGATGTACGATGCGCAGATCCGCGCTTCTGACGAAGCAGCTAAAGGCGCTAAAACCTGGGCTCCTCCTGAGTTTGGTGCTGGTTTCTTTATGACACCATATAATTTGAATCTTACTAAAGCAATGGGCACGCAAAATGGAATGGGTTCATTAATAATTTCCGCTTCGCAAATGTTTCCCAATAAAAAAGAACAAAATGCCAACAAAGCATATTTGCAATCTTTATCCTCAGTAGACAAAGAAAATAAACAGTTTTCACTCAATGAACTA
>Ga0157371_10002290_pt1 | contig 18458 bp, 20 predicted proteins | sample C45metaG_FD_113462 | JGI IMG/M metagenome (GOLD analysis project Ga0157371, IMG submission 113462) | Corn rhizosphere microbial communities from Kellogg Biological Station, Michigan, USA - C4-5 metaG | ecosystem: Host-associated > Plants > Roots > Rhizosphere > Soil | place: USA: Michigan...
ATGCTACTTTTGCCAAAGAAAGTAACGAACTACAACCTGGCGTATTCTTATGTCGTCTTGGATTTCCCTTTCCAGAATTCACCAATTTTATTTTTAATTAGCAGACTGAAACAATAGGCTGGAATAATGAAAATATCAGAATGGTTCGGTTTCCAATAGAAGGAATGGTAACCAGACATTTTGGAGACAGGAATGGAAATATATTTGGAGTGGAAATGAGTACCCCGGGTTTAAAGGGGCAAAGTGGAGGTCCTCTTTTCAATTCAGATGGACTGATCTATGGTATGCAAAGTATGACGAACCATTTGCATCTCGGCTTTGATATGAATAACCAGGAGATGTATTCTGAAGGAAGAAAAATAAAGATTACAAATCAACCATTACTTCATGTAGGCAATTGTGTTCATGTTGATATCATTAAGCAATTTTTAAGGGAACATAATGTAGTTTTTTTTGAAGCTTAATAATTTAAATTATTTCAAAAAGCCTTTAATCAACAATACATATTCCCTGGCAGTAATGAGTAAATCTTTCATATATCCACCACCCCAACATAGGTTGGATGGGATAGCAGGCAGTTCTACAATTGCAGATCGCTGGCCATCTTTATCAAGAATAATTAATCCATCTTTATTGCATAAATAAATATTACCATTCCGGTCGCATTCTATCCCATCACTATTTTCTTCTGCTAATATCTTTTCAAAAAGATTATTAGATGTATCATATATGGATATAAACTTTTCAAATGGTTTATTGGAGCATATAAATAAATGTTTTTGATCATGAGTCAGGCATACGCCATTAGGGTATTGGTATTTGTCACACACCAATTGTATATTTCCATTATTCCAACAATATACACCAGCAAAAGATTGAAACTTTGAAGGGTTTAATTTCCCATCTTTTAAGCCATAAGGTGGATCACTGAAATATAAACGTTGATCATTATGAAAAACCAAATCATTAGGACTATTAAAAGGCTTATTTTCAAATGAAGTGATAAATGGACTTATTTGATGTCCATCATACCTGGCAATTGCATGGCCACCATGCTGACAAATAAGCAATTTTCCGCTGTTATCATATGCAAGCCCGTTGGAACCCGCTTGCCCTGGTTTCAAATCGGGATCTTCTGGATTACCGGTCCCGGCATCTTGCAAGAAAACCTCCTTATCACCTTGTGGGAGTATTTTATAAATAACATTTGCGGTTGTATCACTAAAGAGGTAATAACCTTCCTTGTTCCAGACAGGTCCTTCAGTAAACAAACAATCATTTGTAAGGATCTCAATTTTGAATTCTTCATTTATAAATTCCAGGCTATTCTTATTATAGAGGGTAAGAGCTTTATTCATTTCATTTCATCAAGGAAGCTAATTTACTTAATACCTTGTCAAGGTCTATACCTTTTCCCAACACAGGTTTAAACAGATCACCTTCAATTTTTAACCTGTCCCAAATATTCCTTGCATTATATGTTGTAGGTGTTAACCCTTTTTTTACTTCACTCCAGTCGAGTGGCGTTGATACCGGCACTCCAGGCTTAGGCCTTAAAGAATAAGGAGCTGCTGCGGTCTGAGTCTGCCTATTTTGCAGATAATCCAAATAAATCAATCCCTTTCTTTTGGCAGGGCTGCGCTCTACGCTGGTTATATCTGGCATTTCCTGGTGCACCATATTAACTACCAATTCTGCCAACTGCTTTGACTGATCATAATTATACTGTGCGCCTAAAGGAATATAAATATGAATACCTGAAGAACCCGAGGTCTTTACATTACTTTTAGCACCGATTGCATCTAATATTTTACGAACAACCTGTGCGACATTTATGACCTGTTCAAAACTATTAGTCTTATCAGGGTCAAGGTCTATAAGACACCAATCGGGATTTTCCCAACTTTGCGATCTTGAATGCCATGGATGCATTTCTATACAACCCAGGTTAGCCATATAGATTAATGTTGCCTCATTCGAGCAAACCAGGTATTCAACAGTTGCGTTTGTTGATTCACTGAAATCATCATGTGTTTGCATCCAATCTGGCACTTTTCCCTTTACATCCTTTTGGAAAAAATTAGGTCCGTCAATACCATTCGGGTGGCGATTTAAAGACTGGGGTCTATCTACCATATAGGGCATTATAAAAGGTTCCATCCTGAGGTAGTAATTGACCATATCTCCTTTTGAAAACTTCTCCTTTTTCCAATATTGTTTGTCGAGGTTCGTAAGTTTTAATTCGTGACCATTTATCGTTATTAACTGGTCGGTACCTGCATCTATATCTACCTGTATATTATTGGGGCGAAAACTAACCGGGCTTTTTTTTTGAGCCTTCTTTGATGTAGCCTTTGCACCTGCTTTTTTGGTATTCGTCTTTGAAGCATCCTTTTTAGGAGCAGATTTCTTTGAACTTGATAGTTGCGCCATATTTTTAGGTTTTTCGAATATTACATCTTTTGCCTTTTTGTCATCACGCAATCCCATAAAAATAGGATGACGAGCCATGCGATCTTTAGTCCACTCAGAAAACTTAATCTCACAGACCAATTTGGGCTTTACCCATGTAGGGGGCATATTTGTTTTTGGCTTTTTGTCAAAGGGAGACTGGTCAACAATTAATGGCTGCAATTTTTTATAAACTGCTTCAAGACTTTTTCCATTAAAACCACTGCCTGTATGACCAACATATACAAGTTCTTCACCGTCATATACTCCTAACAATAAAGATCCAAAGAACTTCCTTGTATTCCTGGGCTGGGTAAATCCTGCAATTACAACCTCTTGTCTTTGATTAACTTTTATCTTTACCCAATCATCGCTTCGCGTGGCAATTTTGTAAGTGCTGTTAGCTTTCTTAGCCATAATACCTTCAAGCCCTTGCTTTAAAGCTATTTTGAAAAAATCTTCTCCTTTTGTTTCTACGTGATCACTGTATTTTATTAGTGGGTCATTTTCAGGTAATAACTCCTTTAAAATTCTTTTGCGCTCAACAAGGGGCAGTTGAGTAACATCATACCCGTCGAGCCAAATAATGTCGAAAATAAAATACTGCAATTGGGCAGGAGTATTTTGCCAGTTTTGCAATAATTGGAACTCAGGAGCACCCTTTTCATTAACAGCAACAATTTCTCCATCAAAGACTGCTTTAACCTGAAGCTTACTTAAAGCATCTGAAACAGGTGCATATTTATCAGTAAATGACTGCAACCTACGTGATGCCAATTCAACTGAAGATCCATTACAATAAGCAACTGCTCTATATCCATCCCATTTGATCTCAAAAATCCACTTATCATCATTAAAAGGCTCTGTAATCAATGTAGCAAGCATTGGAACAACATTAACAGGCATAGGTGCTTTTACAGCCTGATCTTTATTGTCACCTAGTACCTGAAGAACTTTCAGGACTTTTTTTTTACCATGTATAGGTGAGGTACGAGCTACTTTTGTTGGACGACTATTTGTAGCAGGTTTCTTTGTCGGAGTTGCTTTCTTCTCTTCCAATAAACTAACCTTCTTTCTTGTTGCTTTTTTAACCAATGCTTCAGGGTGATTTGGTACTGTCCCATTTTCTTCAGCAATCTCTGCTATAGTCTTTCCAGATAAAACGGAAGTATTTTGTTCCGTAATATCCTTTTCGTTAGCATATTCATCTTTCTTTTTAACCAGGATCCAAGATCTTTCCCCTCTTGACTTCATTAAAAACAAAGCATATTCACCATTTAGTTTTTCACCATGTAATACAAACTTTAAATTGCCGGAATGTAATTGATGCAACAACATCTTTTCCTTTTCCTTGCGGCTTAAACCTTCGCTGTTAATTGGTTCGTATGTACCCTCATCCCAGACGATCACAGTCCCACCTCCATAGTTGCCTTCTGGTATAATGCCCTCAAAGTTTCTGTAATCAAAAGGATGATCCTCTACTGCCATAGCAAGACGTTTATCCGCTGGATTTAAAGAAGGCCCTTTGGGTACAGCCCAACTTTTTAAAACGCCTTCCATTTCCAGTCTGAAATCATAATGCACATGCGAAGCATCATGTTTTTGTACTACAAAACGCAAAGACCCCTTAGAAGACTTTTCTTTTCCTTTGGGCTCAGAGGTCTTATCAAAATGACGCTTTTTATTATAAAGGGATAAGCTCATATTGATATACCAGGCAAAAAACTTATGCCACTAAAACAATGAATAGATTGAGAAGTAATATTCCGGAATACTCATTCTCTTCACCTTCAACTATTGAAAATATTGATACTATAATTAACTTAGGTATGGGCACAAAAAAGAGCCCATGTTAATGGGCTCTGGATATATATTGAGCACTATTAAGCTGTTTTCTTTTTTGTTTCCAGGCTTTGTTTTAATACTTCCATCAGATCTTTGACAGTTGCAGAAGCTTTCTTTGGTTCCGCTATATGTATTGCCTTTCCAGCCGCTTTTGCCTTTATCACCTTCTTCAATTCATTAACATAAGTGTCTTTAAAGGCTTCGGGTTTGAATTTTTCGGTAAGCTGATCAATAAGTTTAACTGCCAGATCCAATTCCTTGGAAGTAATCTTATTGGATTTAGTTGCTTCCACCTCGGGAACTTCCCTGATTTCCTCATGATATCTCATCTGGTTCAACAATAAAACCCCATCCCGAACTTTTAAAGCACAAATATGTTGTCGATTACGTAACATAAATTCAGCTAACCCAACGGTTTTGGTTTCTTCCAGGGCTTTAATTAATAAATTATATGACTTAGAAGCGCCTTTATCAGGAGTCAGGTAATACGGCTTCTCGTAATAAATAGGATCTATTTCCTCCTCTTTCACAAACTGAACAATATCTATTGTCTTTGATTTTTCCGGGCTGGCACTGGCAAAGTCTTCATCTGTAACCACTACATATTTCCCTTTTGCATATTGATAGCCCTTTACTATATCCTTCCACGGCACTTCTTTATCTGTTTTGGTATCTATCCGGGCATAACGAATAGGCGCCAAATCCTTTTTAGAGAGCATATCAAAATCCAACTCATTTCCTGCTTCTATGGCACTACCCAATTTTACAGGAATGTTCACTAACCCAAATGATATAGCTCCTGACCAGATTGATCTCATATCTTATATTTTAAATTAAGATGCAGGGAAATAGGTATCAGGCCTGTAATGGCTATTATTAAACCACGCACTTACAGTATGAACAGCATTTTGCCACCATGATAAACGCCCTGCTGTTTTAGGTTCATAGTATTCAGCTTTCATAATCTTAACCTTCACCAGCACCATATCATTCATAGCTAAATGCTTCACTTCCTCAGGAACTTCAATTAAATTCACTTCTTCAGGATCGGTTACAACCCACCCTTTTCCCATAACCTGCAAAAAATTATTATTACCTTTTTTGAAAAAATCAAGGCGTACGGGGAATTCAGGTTCAAATTGACTTAAACATTGTTTTGGTTTCTGAACGAAGAACCAGACAAAACCATAATCATCTACTTTAAGGGTACTTACCAGGGAGGTAGGCAATTTGAGAACTGAATCACTCAAATTAAAGAAGATAGCGCTTCCTATTTCCTGGATTTTTTCCTGCAGAAAGTTTAACTGTTGATTGGTAGCCATAAATAATTTTTTGATGTTGATAGAAAGGCTCATTAGTATAACTCCAAATTAGATACCATAAAAAACCTGTATAGATGACTATGAAACAATCAATCCATGTGTAAAAAACTCTACAGATCACTACCATGGTAGCGCATTACAGGAATTGTCGTTGGCACTATATTTTAATATGCTACCTAACATTTATTAATCATAAATCATTTCAATTATGCCAAGAAATACAAAATCGCCTGTTGCAGGGAAGACAGCTAGTAAGTCTTCTTCAAAATCTGAAGAGACAATGTTGAAGGAATTATTTGTTGATGAATTAAAGGATATTTATTGGGCGGAGAAGCATCTGACAAAAGCGTTACCTAAAATGAAAAAGGCATGTACTTCTGAAGAACTGGCCAATGCTTTTGATGAACACCTTGCGGTGACACAACAGCAGATAGGAAGACTGGAAGAAGTTTTTGAAATGCTTGATATGGCTGCCCGCGCAAAGAAATGCGAGGCAATGGAGGGTTTGGTTAAAGAAGCTGAAGGCCTTATGGAGGAATTACCAAAAGGGTCAATGGTTCGCGATGCAGGGCTTATTATAGCAGCACAGAAAGTAGAACATTATGAAATTGCCGCTTATGGTAGCCTGGTGCAATTAGCTAAAACCATGGGTGAAAACGAAATAGCCGATCTGTTGCAGGAAACCTTGGACGAGGAAAAGGAAGCAGACCAGCTGCTTACAGAACTTGCCATAAGTGGTATAAACATAGGTGCAGAAGGTGAAACAGAAGACTAATAGCTGCCCAGGTTTATAACCAATATGCAGCTTCAATAAAAAAAGCCAGGCCATTTGGCCTGGCTTTTTCATTAATTATATATAAACGATCAATATGGCAAATCCTAATAATTTAGAACATAATATAGAAGATGAAATAAGGTCAGAACAAATAAAGAAGGGGAAAAAAGGATTTAAAGCCAGGTTTGAAAAAATTGCAGCAGCTGTAACAAAAGTAACAGGTTCTTCCTCGGCGTTCTTAGTTGCTGTAGCAATAATATTAATTTGGGCATTCACAGGTCCCATATTTCATTATTCCGATACCTGGCAACTGGTGATCAACACAGGTACCACGATAATCACCTTTCTGATGGTTTTCATCATACAACAATCACAGAATAAAGATTCGCTGGCCATCCAGTTGAAATTAAATGAACTTATAGCCAGTGACGAGAGAGCAAGTAACAGGTTGATTGTGGTGGAAGACCTCACGCAGGATGAATTAGAACTCCTAAAAAAATTCTATATAAGGCTTTCAGACCTGGCAAAAACGGAAAATGACCTGCATAGTTCACATTCTGTAGATGAAGCAAGTGATTTACATCAGTATAAACGAAACTCTCACCAGGCACGGATAGAGTTAATGAAAAAGAAATCTTAACTATGGAACAGGTTATAGAATTATCTCACAAAGAATTCCTTAAGATAGACAAGGATTATAGCAAAGCGGCTGAGGTTGCTGAGCTACTTTATGTATCTGACAAGGACAATGGCATCATTAGAAATAAAAAAGGTTCCGGCTTTACTTACATCTATAATAACAAACCTGTTGAAGATAAGAAAGTCCTTGAAAGGATAAAAAAACTTGCAATCCCTCCTGCATGGACCAGTGTATGGATTTGTTATAAAGAAAACGGACATATACAGGCAACAGGATTTGATGCACGTGGACGTAAACAATACCGTTATCACCAGCTATGGTCCCTGTTACGTAACGAAACGAAGTTTCACAGACTCTATGAATTTGGAAAGGTGCTTCTTACTATGAGGTTGAAAATGGAAGAACATCTTAAAGTAAAAGAACTCACTGAAGAAAAAATAATAGCAACAATTTTGAGCCTGATGGAAAGAACCTATATCAGGATTGGGAATGATGATTATGAGAAATTATATGGTTCTTATGGATTAACCACGCTTAAGGACAAACACGTAAAAATTACAGGTGATACCATACACTTTTGCTTTAAAGGGAAAAAAGGCATTGAGCATACCTTAAACCTAAGAAACAGGAAATTGGCAAGAATGGTACAAAAATGCAGGGATATTCCCGGAAAGGAATTATTTCAATACTATGATACACAAGGCAATCGACATCCCATTGATTCGGGTATGGTAAACCGATACATTAAAGAAAATTCTGGTGGAGATTTCAGCGCTAAGGATTTTCGGACATGGGCAGGAACATTACATATTCTTAGGGCATTTAAATCAATTGGCCAGGCTGCTACAGATGCTGATCGCAAAAAAAACATTGTAGCTGCCCTTGATACCGTTAGCAAAAAACTTGGAAATACCAGAACAGTATGCAAGAAATATTATGTTCATCCAGGCATTATAAAACTTTATGAAGAGAAGAACCTTGATAAATATCTTGAGGAATTAGATAATATAGAAAAGCCAGATGACCTTGCTGGTTATGCATCTGATGAAAGAATACTTATGAAGATTCTTGAAGAATTGGTGAAAAATAAAAGTAAATAGGCAGGTTTTTATCAAAAGATCTACCTGCCCTGATATTCTTAAGGATTTATTTACGATTGCCGGCGCTTTTACTTCCCGCTTTTGATCTGGCTGACTTCTTTGCCCCTCCGGTACTTCTTGAAGAAGTTCTGCCACTCGAAGACGACTTCTTCGATGTACCTCTTTTAGAAGATGAACTTCCAGACCTTTTAGAACTTGCTCCAGATGAACTTTTCTTTGAGGCTGTCTTTTTTGAAGCAGTCCTGGAACCTGATTTTGAACTTGCTTTTTTAGATGCACCGGCGGAACTTCTCGATGAAGATTTAGATGATGCTTTTTTAGGTGCTGCTTTCTTTGAAGCTGTCTTTCTTGATGAGCTTTTGGAAGAGCTTTTACTCCTGGAGGAGGAAGATTTTTTCGGTACTTTCTCACCCTTCTCCCTGGCTTCAGACAATCCAATTGCAATTGCCTGCTTACGAGAAGTCACTTTCTTTCCACTTCGCCCGCTTTTTAATTTTCCCTGATGCATTTCATGCATGGTCTTTTCAACTTTTTTACCAGCTCCTTTTGAATACTTAGCCATATAATTATGATTTAAGGGTTTGAAGCAATAACATAAATTTTATACCCGTGTTTGAATATACCAGGGGATGGAAACTTTATCCATAGATTCATAGCATACGGCATAGCTTATTTAGTATTTTATCAGGTATGGTTTTTTCATATTTTCTTTCAATAAAATCAGAATTATGGAAAATGAAAAAGTAATAGGAATACTAAACGACCTTGTTAGAATTAACCAGGATCGTGTTGTAGGATATGAAAAAGCAATTGATGAATTGAAAGATGGAGATGCTGATTTACGTACTTTGTTCCAGCGGTATATTACTGAAAGCCGTCAATATGGCCAGGAATTAAAACAAGAAGTAAGCAGACTGGGAGGTGAACCTGTAGATGGAACAACCAATTCAGGAAAGATTTACCGGGTATGGATGGATTTAAAAGCTACCGTTACAGGTCATGACCGGGAAACGGTATTGAACAATTGTGAGTTCGGTGAAGATGCAGCACAAAAAGCATATGATACAGCTTTAAACTCCGATGTGGATTTTGAACCCTCAATTAGAGATCTCGTAGTTCGTCAAAAAGCTTCCCTCAAGGTTGGCCATGACGAGGTAAAGAGGTTAAGAGATATGCATAAAGCTTCGAAGTAATAAATGCCGAGGTGAAATCTTAATACCCAGGCGAAAGCCTGGGCGTTAAGATATTAAAGCGAAAATGGCGATTTGTAATCCCAACCGCTCTCTTGATATGGGGAATTTACTACTCATGGACAATTAAATATTAGTTGTTCAGCTTAAAAAGAACTTGGCAAACATTTGGTTCTATAATGGAAATATCATTACCATGATCATGAATGAGAATAACAGTATGCCTTATATGAAGAGCCTGGCTAACTGTTTAACCCATATGGTCAATGATGGTTACACAGAAGATTTTACCATTACTGAAGAAGGACTGAGATCAATACAGCACCTGAATAGTTATTTGCCTGAAGAAATCCAGGTCGTCAATTTCTACCGTTTCGAGGGAGAATCCGATCCGGATGATAATGCAATTCTCTACATAATAGAAACTATAGATGGTACCAAAGGGACTCTTGTTGATTCATATGGCACTTACAATGACTCAAGGATCTCAAATTTCATGAAGAATGTTGAAACCATTAAGAAAACAGTAAAGAATTAATAATGATCACCGTTACAAGCCATCAAACGCAGGCATGTTTTGAAGCCTGGATCAATTGCGAAAACCTGTTGGTTAACCTTGCTGAGGTAAAAAATACTTTTTCCAGGAAATTCTCGAAAATCATTGATGAATGTGCAATGATTTGCATGGGAACTTTCCATGCTATCAAAAGCTATTCCCCTAACATAAGCAACCTTGCATTGCTTTGTGTAGGTATTTGTGAAGAATGTGCTGAATTATGCGAAGAACAAGAAGAAGAACGATTTAGAGAATGTGCACGTATCTGTCGGGATTGTTCCCAAAAAATAAGTGAGTTAGCATATTCATCCAATTCTTAACTAATATTGGAATCGTATTTAGTTAGAGCCTGCCGGCTCTTTTTTTTTGCCCCTAAGTCAGTGTTCAACATGAGCAAAAAAATGGCTACAGTGGAGACTGTAGCCTTGCTGATAGAATGGACCGTGTATATGAGAAAGATTAAATCCTCTAATTTAAGCCCGCCTGATGATTGCCAGTAAAAGGGCAATAACTGCAATAACAATAAGAATATGTATTAATCCTCCTGCATGCCATGCAAAAACACCTAATAACCAACCTATGATTAAAATCACCGCAATAATGTAAAGTATACTTCTCATCGTTAAAAATTTCAATGTTATAATTACGAGGCTCACTACATACTTAGAAAATATTTTGCCAGTTAATTTTTTCTTGTTTATGAAGGTTTTATTGTAGAATACATATACTTCCACCTGTATTCTGTGTACAATAATCCACATGACTGCTCAGCCTGATTTTTTATTCATTTATTCTGGTTTATCTTTCAATAAATAAGGGAAGAGCAACGATGAAAAGGCTAGGAAAAATGTTTCAGTTGATAGGGCAGGCTGCATTATCATTTTCAGATGATCATGGATTTAAGCTCAGTGCCTCCTTAAGTTATTATACCATATTTGCATTGGGTCCCTTATTGATCATTATTATTTCCCTGGCAGGAATTTTCTTTGGAAAGGAGGCGGTACAAGGAGAAATATATCACGAAATCAATGGCATTGTAGGTAACGATGCCGCCGTTCAGATCCAGGATATTATAAAGAATATTCAACACACGCATGCTACTGTAACTGGTGCCATTATAGGTGGTATTGTACTGATATTAGGTGCAACAGGAGTATTTACCGAAATGCAGGGATCTATTAATTTCATCTGGTCAGTAAAAGCTAATCCCAAAAAAAGTTGGTTAAAATATATAATTAACCGGCTTATCTCCTTCTCACTTGTTTTGGTACTTAGTTTCCTTTTATTAGTGTCATTAATAATCAATGCGTTGTTATCTGTGTTAAGTGACAGGTTGATAAAGCTTTTCCCCGACTATACCGTTTCCCTATTCAATTTCATAAATACAGCTATCATATTGGTAGTGATCACAGGACTTTTTACTGTCATTTTTAAGATACTACCTGATGCCATAATATCCTGGACAGATGCCCTTATTGGGTCTGCATTAACTGCTTTATTATTTCTATTGGGGAAGGTCATAATAGGGTTCTACCTTGGGCGGTCTAACCTGGGCATAACATATGGAACTGCAGCATCAATAATAATTATTCTAACCTGGGTTTATTACTCTTCCATGATATTATATTTTGGAGCAGAGTTTACTAAAGTATATGCATTGAATGCTGGTGAAGGGATACGACCTAAACAAACGGCTGTTTTTATCATTAAGCAGGAAGCCAAAGAGATACCTCAAAGCCGGATTCAGCTATAGAATTTATACTCAGCCAATTGATGGTAATTCAAATGGCACAAATTTTTTGCCTTCCCTGGAAGTATTGAAAATAGTGGGAGTATGAAAAATTTAAAGAAGCCTAACCTGGTCCTGGGATTATTCAGTTTTTTGCTGCTATTCATTGGCATTACTTTAAGAGCAAATGGATTTAAAGCAGGAGATTACGTACTTGGACTAACTTTTCTTTGCGGCCTCATACATTGGATTTGGGCTATCCTGGATGTCTTTAAAAACTACCGGGTCAACTCAGGATCTGAGAATAGAATCTTATGGATAATCCTTGTAGTCATAGTTCCACCTTTTGGAGGCATTTGCTATTATACCATGAGCAAGACAGTCAGAATGTAATCCAATACTTCCATCTGCTCTCTTGTTGTTAGCATTAAAACGCAAGAAAGCTTTATAATGGCATTTAACTAATGAAGTTTGAATTGCAAATTCTTAAACAGCGGGAAAGGATATAGTAAAGGTTGTACCCTGTCCTACTGTCGATGTAACGTCCACATTAGCTTTATGCGATTGCAATATATTCAATGTGGCCGCCAGCCCCAATCCCATTCCATTTCTTTTAGAAGTAAAATACGGCTCAAACAGCCTTGATATATTTTCTTCAGGTATACCGCAACCATTGTCCTTAATGGTAACTACATGAAAATCTTTCATCCTGTCTATACCAATAGTGAGTTCTCCTGTAATACTGGGCACAGCCTCCACAGCATTTATAATGATATTGAGAAACGCAATCTTCAACTTTTCTTTATTTGCCATTATATCACAGGGTTCATTGGCGTACTTTATCTGCATGTTCACATGTTGAAGCGTGATCCTGTCAAGAGCCTCAGCTATACTATCATCCATAATAGCCTGGAGCGAACAGATTTCAAATACAAGATCAGTGGGCCTGGATGTATCCAATAACTCAGTTATGATATCACCAATACGTTTACTGTTTCTTTGAACAATATCCAGGAATAACTGAGACTCATCGCCACCTTCATTTGTCTGCAGCAATTGTTCCACAGACATATTTATATTATTAAGAGGGTTTCTGACCTCATGAGCCAGCGTTCTTACCAACCTTCCTGTAGCTCCCAGCTTTTCAATTAACAGATTAGCTTTCTCCGCACGTTTTAAGTTTGTAATATCATGCAATAAACCCTGGTAATAAGCCCCCGATTCATCTATGGTTGCCGTTGCTGTTAAGATGCATGTTTTCTTATCACCTGCATTGTTTTGTACCTCCACCTCCAGGTCGCTTACCTCGCCTTCTTCGTACATGATCTTTTCCAGTAAGCTCTTGTCTGTACTATCTGATATTAAATCATAAACTGTCCTTTCCTGGAGCTCCTTCTTTTCATAACCAAGTAAAACATTTGTCGCCCTGTTCATATCCACAAATCGAAGGTTTTTATCTGCTATGAATACTGCATCCTTGGACAATTCAAATATGCTACGATACTTCTTTTCATTAGCACGCAAAGCTTTAAGATAAGCCATGCGTTCAAGTGAATATCGTATGCACCTTTCCAGTTTGTCGGTAGTAAGTTCCGTTTTGATCAGGTAATCTGTAGCTCCCATCTGCATAGCCTCAATATCTACATCCTTATTACCTTTTCCGGTTAATAATATTATAGGCTCTTCAACATCAAGCCGAACCGCTTCCTTTAGAAAATCGAGACCCGTGCGGGCCCCTAGCCGATAGTCTACAAAGAAAATATTGTATTTACGTTCTTTTAAAAGCTGCAGGGCTTCATTAAACTTATAGCACCAATCAATTTGTAATTGATACTCCTGTATCTGCTTCAGGTATTCGGAGGTAATGAAAAAGTCATCTTCATCATCATCAATAATAAGAATCTTCACAGGAGTTTTAAATAAAGACATGTTTTACTTTTTTCCCAATTACATAATATAACAATCATTAAATCACCTATATTTTCCTATTTAGTAAAATCTTATTTCAGTAGTGATAGGTTATATAAGTTCCGGGGACAAGATACTATACGTGCCAATAGATTTTCTTTGACATGTATAGATATCACATCCCCGGCTTATCTGCTTCATTATAAATTATTCTTCCCAGGTTTTACTAAGCATACATTATTATACACTTTATAATAATTATGCTATAAATGATACATTCAAACCTGGAAAAATCAACAGGACCCGGAGTTATTGGTTATTAAACTCCTGGTATTGCTTCATTTTATTATAAAGCGTTTTCCTATCAATATTCAATAATTTGGCAGCCTTGCTCTTATTAAAGTTTACCTTCTTTAAAGCTTTTAAAATCATTTCATATTCAGCATCAATACTTGCACCCTTCAAAGTGGTTTCAGAAACGTTTCTCGGTGTATCAGCTATTTCATTTATGGTTGTTGGAATTGAATTGGTAGCAGCAGGCTCTGGCTGCTTATCAAATTGCAGTTTATTAAAATGAGATATTTCGAAAGGCAGTGAACTTGCTTCTATCTCTTCTCCATCACTGAGTAAGGTAGCCCTCTTGATCACATTCCTCAATTCGCGCAGGTTGCCATACCATACATAGGTTCTGAATATATTCTCCACCTCATTGCTGAATCTTTTGATGTTCTTACCCAATTCCTGGTTTGTCTGGTGCAGAAAATGGTTGGCAAAAAGCATAACATCATCCGGACGCTGACGCAGTGGTGGAATATCAATGCTGAATTCGTTAAAGCGGTGGTAAAGGTCTTCCCTGAATTTTCCCTTACGAACGGCATCCCAAAGTCGTTCATTACTGGCTATGATGATACGTACATCCAGTTCAATATCTTTTACACCACCAACCCTGCGCATCTTTCTCTCCTGGACAACCCTCAATAAGGAAACCTGGATATCATAAGAAAGATTTGCTACTTCATCCAAAAAGATGGTTCCCGTATTAGCCAATTCAAAACTTCCTACTTTCTGATTCAAGGCACCGGTAAAAGATCCTTTCTCATGGCCAAACAATTCACTACCTGCCAGCTCTTTGGACAGTGCACCGCAATCGATGGCTACAAAGGGTTTTGATTTGCGTTTGCTACGCTTATGTATTTCCTGGGCCACCGCTTCTTTTCCACTTCCGCTTTCTCCATGAATAATTACGGTATAATTTGTAGGTGCTACCAGGTCAATTTGTTGTAATATCTGTCTGAAAACGGGTGTATCTCCAAATATATAATCTCCCGATACTGTAATATTAGGCGTCTTCTCCTTTGCAACTACGGGCCTTTCCACTTTCTCGTCATTGCCGGAAGAAACAGGCGCCGCCTGCGTTCTTTCTTCTTCTAGTGAAGCTGATTCCAGGGCCTTTTTTATAGTAACCAGGATCTCATCAGGAAATAATGGCTTTGTTATATAATCATATGCACCCATTTTCATTACTTCTACAGCAATTTTAATATCACTGTATCCTGTAATTATAATTACAGGCAAATGCGGATACCTTTCTTTTATTTTTCCCAGCAAAACATTCCCTTCCATATCTTCCAGGCGGAAATCGCACATAACAAGTGAGGGCTCAACTGTTTCTAATAATTCCAGGGACTTTTTACCGTTGTAAGCTTCTAGTACTTCATATCCATGACGTGTAAGAAATCGTTTCAACAAAAGACACATGTCTCTATCGTCATCAATAATTAAAATGGTCTGCATTTGAGATCTTTATTTATTTGGTTCGAAATTAAAGTAACGAAATTATGCCCATAAACCACGAACATGAGACACTGGTATCTGCAATTGTTCCCTGTATTTGGCCACTGTTCTCCTGGCAACAGAAAAACCTTTTTGAGAAAGGATCTTCACTAACTGCTGATCAGTATATGGATTGTGCTTATCTTCTCCATCTATCACTTCTTCAATAGCCGATTGAATCACTTTGTTGCTGATAACCTGCCCTTTCTGATTGGCAATGCCTTCAGTGAACAAATCTTTAAGCAATAATAAACCAAATGGTGATTCAGCGTATTTATTACATGTTATCCGGGACACCGTCGAAATATCAACACCTACCATTTCTGCAATATTCTTCAGGATCATTGGTTTTAACTGGTTGATATCCCCTGTCATGAAATAATCATATTGCAATTCTACAATAGCTTTCATGATCTTCATCATTGTTCCTTCTCTTTGCTGCACTGCGTGTATAAACCATTGCGCTGATTGCAATTTATTTTTAATATACTGTACAGCCGATTTATCAGTAGTAACCTTGGCGTTATTCTCAGCCATTTCCTTCCAGGAAGAGTTGATATTCAAACTCTCAGATCTCTGACGGAACAATTGCACTTCTATTGTATCGCCTGTACGTGTAATAATAAAATCAGGAACTATGTTTTGATTAATTCCTTCCTGCAATTCACAGACCGGCTTCATCTTTAAGGTAGCTATCAGTTTTAATACGATCTTAAGCTCTTCTTCATCTATCTGCAGGTGTGCTTTTATCTTATCCATGTTCCGGTTGTGAAGGTCATTGAAATGTTCCTCCAATAACTTAACCGCTGTCCGCACATCAGGCCTTTTCGTGTTTAGCCTGTAGAGTTGGATCAATAAGCATTCTTTAATACAACGTGCTCCTATGCCCACAGGTTCCAATTGCTGCACCTTTAGCAAAATCGTCTCTATCTCTTCAGCCTCCACCCACCGGTTATACTTAAACGAAATATCTTCTGCCAAATCCTCAAGCTTTTGTTCCATCAGCCCGCATTCATTGAGTGAATCTATTATGAACTCTGCCAGTTCTATTTCTTTGGGATCATCGGTGGTAAGTTTATATTGTTCTTTTACTGAAATGCGGTAATCAAAGCTATTGGTAATAGGTCGCTCGGGCAGTTTGTCGTTGTGTAAGGTGCAGCCATACTCAACTTTATAATCAGGAATGTCATCATATCCATATTCCTCCCAATCCTGGTAGTCCTGAACTGAATCCTTATTGAATTTATCTACAACAGGTTCAAACTCATTCTTCTGATCTTCCAATAATGGATTGTCTTCTATTTCTTGTTGTATTCTTTGCTCTAATTCCAGTGTATTCAGGTGGAAAAAGTTAAGTAACTGTATCTGTTGGGGTAAAATCTTTAATTTTTGCTTCTGGCCTAAGTGCTGATTGATCATGGTGCTTATTTTGGCTTATACTCTATAAGACAAGTCTAACACCAAAATTCCCATTGTAAAAAAAGAGTTAAATAGCATTGATAATCAAACATTTAAGCAGTAAGGGCAGGTGATTGAAGGAGTAATTAATTAATGATATTATCAATATTTTACTTAAAAGTGGGGTAATAATTCCCCATACTGACTCTTATTTATTTTATTTTAAAGCAGGCTCTGCATAAAAAAGCGCAATCCAAAGGATTGCGCTTATATGGTTAAGGGTGAACTCCGTTTATAATAGATCTGCTTCCCGGGGGCGCGATCTGTAATCAAAAAATGTAGGTATCGGGTACCGTTCACATTTAGGTGATGATGAAGGATCAGAAATCTTTCTTTCCACTATGGGTTGTCTTCCTAAAGGCATAGTAGGTTTTCCAGCATTAACTGGTTGTATAGTTGATGTATTTCTGAAATTCATATTGCTTTGCATGATTGATTATCTTCTACTCTTTTTTATATTAAAAAATGTACCATAATATTTTACCTCTTTAATTTACCCTATTGAGCCTGAAAATCAATTGTTAGTGGAACATATTCCTCAAATTATTTTACCCAATTCTACCTAAGTATGGCCAGCAGAAAAACTTTATGGTACAATTCTTTAATTACTACCATTGAAGATTTATTAACCATACAAAAACTATAACTTATGCTACGCTGGACAATTATCTTTTTAGTAATCGCCATTATCGCAGCTATTTTTGGTTTTGGCGGAATCGCTGCTGGTGCAGCTTCAATTGCAAAGATTCTATTCTATATTTTCCTGGTCTTGTTTGTATTATCCTTAATTGCAGGCGGATTTAGAAGAGTAGATTAATGTAATTGCTATTTTATTAAAGGCGCATGCATACTGTGCCTTTATATTAAGCTTAGACCATTATATAAAAAGAAGTGGCCACCGATTTAACGGAGGCCACTTTCAAACCTAACCCTCTGATGACAAAAAATTTGAAATGTTATACCTGGAAATTTATTATCCATCCACCTAAACTTATTGACACATTCCAGGTTTTGTAAAGACCAGTCTATTATCATTGATTCATCTTAGTATCATTTCCGGTCATTTTTTATCATCATTCACCAACCTCACTATCGTTATTATTCTTTCGATCTGAATTGTAGTTACTGTTTCTATTACTTAATACTTTTTCATCTGCACGGCTATCGTTCGGAGATGTTTCTGCAAGACTATCATCTCCACCAATCCTTCTGGGTGTCATGTCAGGAAAACCTTTATTAGTATCCTGTAGTCTTTCACCGGTTGACTGATTGTTATTGCTCCTTTCCATACAGTATTTAATTTGTAATGAATTATAAGTACCTAAAAATTGTACCTGTTTTGCCAGCCAGGTACTTATTGTACATTAAACTGCTGTTTTAACAAATTCACTGGAACAGATTATTGCAGCGCACTCTCATTCCAAAACACTAGCGAGCAGATTCTGCAGTATGTGCCGTATCGGGTTTAGGACGCAGTTTGGAAAGAATGTTACTTATCTTTTGCATCAACTTGGCCTTTTGTTGTTCAGAAATGAAATGTGAAGAATAGTTCTTAACAACATATGGTATTACAATCTTTGAAAGCCAGCCTGCCTTAGCCAGCAATATTCTTCGTACCAACAGGTCTACGCTAAAGTCTAAGCCGAAATTA
>Ga0157371_10002292_pt1 | contig 18439 bp, 16 predicted proteins | sample C45metaG_FD_113462 | JGI IMG/M metagenome (GOLD analysis project Ga0157371, IMG submission 113462) | Corn rhizosphere microbial communities from Kellogg Biological Station, Michigan, USA - C4-5 metaG | ecosystem: Host-associated > Plants > Roots > Rhizosphere > Soil | place: USA: Michigan...
ACAACCCGGCCGATGCGGTGCGCAAGCTCGCGGCTCGCTGGCGAGATGCCCTCGACATCGACGGCATCGAACCCCGCGAAGACGAGCTGGTGCACCGGCGGGCCCTGCGCCGCACCATCCTTCCCAGCGGGATGAAGCGGTACCAGCTCGACCTCGACCCGCTCAGTTCCGCTTACCTCGATGCCGTCATCGACGCCCACGTCGGATCCGTCATCCGCACACCCCGATTCACCGCGGGCGACACTGCCGCAAGCGACGGATGCGGCGCCCTCCCCGACGAAGTCCCCGACCCGCGAACCCTCGCCCAGATCGCCGCGGATGCCGTGGTGCAGCTCGCCCGACACGGCATCGCCTGCCGGAAGGCCTACGACAACGGTGAGGGAATCGAGATTCCTCTCCCGGCCGCGACGATCGTCGTGCGGATGACCCTCGAATCGCTCATCAGCGGCCTCGGCGAAGCCCGGATCGACGGCATCGAACAGCCCATCTCCGCAAGAACCGCGCGTCGGCTCGCCGCCGACGCGCAGCTGATCCCCGCCGTCCTCGGCGGCAACAGCGACGTGCTCGACTGGGGAACCCCCAGGCGGCTGTTCACCCGAGCGCAACGCATCGCGCTGGCCGAACGCGACGACGGATGCGCCTGGCCGAACTGTCGAAGACCTCCCAGCCACACCGAAGCCCACCACATCCAGTGGTGGTCCCGCGGCGGCACCACCGATCTCGCCAACGGCATCCTGCTGTGCTCGATGCACCACCATCGGGTGCACCGCGACGGGTGGGACATTCGCGTCACCGACAACGTGCCCTGGTTCATCCCACCCTCCAGCGTCGACATCCACCGCACATCCCGACGCGGCGGAAGGCTGCCCGTGCCAGAACCGCAACGACTCGCGGGATGATCCGGAGGAGAATGAACAAACTCATCACGCAAAGGACACCGTGAGCACCACCACCCCGAACTCCGGCAAGGCGGCAAGCAGCGTCGGCTTCCGCTCCGAGCGCGGCCCGATCCTCATCGCCCTCATGCTCACGACGGGGCTCGTCGCGATCGACTCCACCATCCTCGCCACCGCGATCCCGTCGATCGTCAAAGACCTCGGCGGCTTCAACCAGTTCCCCTGGCTCTTCTCCATCTACCTGCTCGCCCAAGCGGTGTCAGTGCCCGTCTACGCCAAGCTGTCGGATGTCGTGGGCCGCAAGCCCATCATCCTGCTCGGGGTCGGCCTGTTCCTGCTCGGCTCGATCCTCTGCGGATTCGCCTGGAGCATGCCGGTGCTCATCGCGTTCCGCGCGCTGCAGGGCCTCGGCGCGGGAGCGGTCCAGCCCATGGCGGTCACCATCGCCGGCGACATCTACACCGTCGCCGAACGCGCGAAAGTGCAGGGCTACCTCGCGAGCGTCTGGGCGATCTCCGCCGTCGTCGGCCCCACCCTCGGCGGCTTCTTCTCCCAATACCTCAGCTGGCGCTGGATCTTCTACGTCAACGTACCGCTGTGCATTCTGGCCACATGGATGCTGTTGCGCGCCTTCCACGAAACGATCGAGCACCGCAAACACAAGGTCGACTACCTCGGCGCGACCCTCCTCACCGTGTCGCTCAGCCTGCTCATCCTCGCCGTCCTCGAAGGCGGACAGGCCTGGGACTGGAACTCCCCGCAAAGCATCGGCGCCTTCGCGATCGGCGGGATTCTCCTCATCGGCTTCATCCTCACCGAGAGACGCGCGGCCGAAGCGGTGCTGCCGCTGTGGGTGTTCTCGCGACGGCTGCTCCTCACCACCACGCTCCTCAGCCTCGGCGTCGGCGCCCTCCTCATCGGCCTCACCTCCTACGTCCCCACCTACCTCGAAGGCGTGCTCGACGTCACCCCGCTGGTCGCCGGCCTCACCCTCGCCGTGCTCACCATCGGCTGGCCGATCTCCGCCACCCTCTCCGGGCGGCTCTACCTGCGGATCGGATTCCGCAACACCGTACTCATCGGCATGGTGTTCGTCGTCGGAGGAACCGCGGCGATAGCGGGGCTCGCATTCGCGCCCAGCGTCGTCCTCGTCGCCCTCTGCTGCCTGGTCGTCGGACTCGGTCTCGGCCTCGTCGCCACCCCTGGACTCATCGTCGCCCAGGCCAGCGTCGCCTGGAACGAACGCGGCGTCGTCACCGGCACCAACCTCTTCGCCCGCTCCATCGGCAGCGCGGTCGGCGTGGCCATCTTCGGCGCGGTCGGCAATGCCGTCATCGTCGGCTCGGGCAGCAGCGGATCAGGCGGCGCCGTGATCGATCCGGCCACGATCGAAAGAGCCTCGGCGAGCGTCTTCGCCGCCGTCGCCATCACCGCGGTGGCCACCGTCGCAGCGGCCGTCGCCATGCCCCGCGATCGGGCGCTGCCGGCGCCCGACAAGACTCAGTAGCGGACAAGGCCGAGTATCGCACTCCCGGAGCTCACGCCTACTGCGCGAGGTAGCCGCCGTCCACCGGGTGGTAGCTGCCCGAGATGAAGGATGCGGCATCCGAAGCCAGGAAGCACACGAGTGCCGAAACCTCCTCGGGAGTGCCGAGGCGGCCAAGGGCATGCTTGCCGGCGAGGAACTGCTGCGTCGCGTCATCCAGATTCGCGTCGACCAGGGGAGTGTGGATGAAGCCAGGTCCGACCGCATTGGTGCGCACCTTCTTCGCGCCATACTCCAGAGCCGCGTTTTGGGTGAGACCCAACAGGCCATGCTTGGCGGTGACGTAGGCGGACGACGACGCGAACCCCACGCTGCCGAGGATCGATGCCATGTTGACGATGGATCCGCCGCCGTTTTCTGCAATTGCCGGCAACTGCACCTTGAGCCCGTAGAAGACGGCGTTCAGATTCACCTCGATCACCCTGCGCCAACTCTCGAGCGAATAGTCGCCGATCGGGTTCGACTCGCCCCCGATCCCCGCATTGTTCACCGCAATGCGCAGGGGCGCGAGCGCATTCGCATCGGCGACGCACGCCTCATGGAAGTCCGGATCCACCACATCGCCGACGATCTTCTCCGCGATGCCACCCGCCGCGCGGATTTCATCCACCACCGCCTGTGCGTGCTCGGCGTTCATTTCGGCTACGATCACGGCCGCGCCATTGGCCGCGAGTTCCAGGGCCACCGCCCGCCCGATCCCCGACCCCGCGCCGGTCACGATCGCTGAACGGCTCTCCACGTCATAGCCCGCCATGAGAAACTCCAGTCCCCATCCGCATCACACGCCAGGAACCGCGGCGAAGCGAATGACTCGAAGGCCCGACTGCTGTCGGACACTGCGACGAGTCTAAAGAGCCCGCCGAGAATGTGTCTCGGGTCGAAAGTCCCTAATCTCCGAGTGTGCCCGTGAGAAGTGCGTCCGTCGGCAGCATCTCCCCCTCCTGCCAGCGAGACCCGTGATCCCGCGGGGCGTTGGCAGGGTGCGGGAGCGCGGCGGTCCGCGGTGGCAGGATGGAGCAATGGTCGTCCAGGCGCATCCGAAGCTCGAAGAACTCATCGCCGTGCTGCATCGGCTGCGCGCACCCGGGGGCTGTGCCTGGGATCAGGAACAGACCCACGCCTCGCTCGTGCAGTACCTCGTCGAGGAGACCTACGAGCTGGTGGATGCGATCGAGACGGGATCTCGCGACGACCTCATCGAGGAACTCGGCGACGTGCTGTACCAGGTGGTCTTCCACTCCGACATCGCCGCGCACACTCCGGGGGAGGAGTTCACCCTGGAGGATGTCGCCGAGCGGATGACCGCGAAGATGGTGAGCCGGCACCCGCACGTCTTCGGCGACGCCGCCGCCCAGGCCGCCCTGAACATCCGGACCGGGGATGATGTGGTCGCCGTCTGGGACGAGCTCAAGAAGGCCGACAAGCCGGACCGCACGAGCGTGCTGGACGGCGTCCCCAACGCCATGCCCGCTCTCGCCCTCGCCGACAAAGTGCTGGGCCGCGCGCAGCGGGTCGGGTTGACCGCGAAGAAGGTCCGGCCGGGCAGGGGAACGGACACCGTGGCCGTGGAGACGGAGGCCGATCTGGGCGCCCTGCTGCTGGCGATCGTGTCGTCGGCGAAGGCCAGGGGGTTGGATTCCGAGCGGGCGCTGCGCTCGGCCCTTCGCGGCCTGCAGGACGAGATCCGCGAGGTCGAGGCGGACGTGTCGCGGCAGCGCTGAGATTAAAGAGCGGTACCCCCTCCAACCCGAATGGAGGGGGTACCAGGCTCGGCATGACCGTTTCGCGGGAAATTTCACCGTGAACTGGTCGTCCCCAGCCAGGGACAGCCGGTTTACCCGACCGACTGACCCGGTTGAACGTCACAATGCGCTGTTGCATTGCCACGTAGAACTGCGCGCGGCCATCAACCCCGAAATCCCTGATGGGCACGCCATTGTGTTGCCAGTATAACAATAACGGTCGTTTGTGCAAACATGCGTTATGTTTATGTTATGGCCCGGACAGCTGACCCGCAGAGGCGGGTCGCGCTGCTCGCGCAGATCGTGGACCATCTGCTTGACCAGCCGCTCGCCACACTGTCGTTCCGCACCCTCGCCACCGCCCTCGGGGTGAGCACGTACACCCTCGTCTACCAGTTCGGCAGTCGCGCCGAACTCCTGCACGAAATCGTGCGGGCGATCACCACCCGCCAGAACACCGTGGTCGAGGCGGTCGCCGCGGAGACGGGGGAGCTCGAACAGCACCTGCAGAACCTGCGGGATTCCTGGAACTGGGTTCTGCATCCGCGAAACCGCCAGCTGCAACGCCTCGAGTTCGAGGCGGCGATGCTCGAGGCGCAGGAACCCGGCCTCGACCCGATAACGCCGAAGGTGTTCGAGCTGTGGCACTCCGTCGGCCGTGAGGCGCTCCTCGCGATGGGGCTGTCGGATGCCGATGCGAGCCTCGAGTCGCGGATCATCACCAACATCATGTACGGCCTGCAGTACGACCTCATCGTCAACGGCAACGAGGACCAGGCGACTGCGGCGTTCAACCGCGCCCTCGAGGCCTACCAGGATCGCATCGTCTCGCTCCGCCCGCGACTCGCCGGCTGAGATCTGGCTGGAAGGCTAGCCTTGCCTGTCTGGATTCCGCTACTGCTCGCGGGTACCGTCTGCGTATGAAGAAAACAAGCTTCGACCAGCTCCTGGCCACCCAGATCGGCAACGAGTTCGCGGCATCCCAGCAGTACATCGCCATCGCCGTCTGGTTCGACAATCGCGATCTCCCGCAGCTCGCCAAGCACTTCTACCGACAGTCGCTCGAGGAGCGCAACCACGCCATGATGCTCGTCCGGTATCGCCTGGATCGCAACCTCGGCATCCAGATCCCCGGTGTGGAGCCGGTTCGGAACGACTTCGCGGATGAGCGCGAGCCGATCGCGCTCGCGCTGGAGCAGGAGAAGCGGGTCACCCAGCAGATCGAGGCGCTCTTCGCCGCCGCCCGCGCCGAGAACGACGCGCTCGGCGAGCAGTTCATGCTCTGGTTCCTCAAGGAACAGGTCGAGGAGGTCGCGTCGATGTCGACCCTGCTCACCATCGTCGAACGCGCCGGAAACCTCTTCGACGTCGAGAACTACCTGGTGCGCGAGAGCGTCGGGGATGACGGGGCTGACTCCGGTGCGCCGGAGGCGGCGGGCGGGGCGCTCTAACCGCCGTTGCTCCGGCGGCCCCGGGTGCTCGGACCGCCCGGAGCGCATGGAACAATCGGAGCATGGCTAGTTCGGTGAATCCCCCTCGCGGCATGCGCGATTTCCTCCCCCGGGAGAAGGCGCGGCGCGAACAGGTGCTTTCCGTCATCCGCTCCGTCTATCGCGCGCACGGCTTCGAGGAGATCGAGACGCCGGTCATGGAAGACAGCTCGCGGCTGCACGCCGGTCTCGGCGGCGACAACGAGAAACTAGCTTTCGGGGTGATGAAGCGCGGGCTCACCGCGGACGACCTGCACGCGGCGGACGACCCGCTCGAGCTGGCCGATCTCGGCTTGAGGTTCGACCTCACCGTTCCGCTGACCCGCTTCTATGCGACCCATCACGCGGCGCTTCCCGCCGTGTTCCGCGCGGTCCAGATCGCTCCGGTCTGGCGGGCCGAGCGTCCGCAGAAGGGGCGCTATCGCCAGTTCGTGCAATGCGACATCGACATCATCGGGGAGGCCGGCCCGCTCGCCGAACTCGAGTTGCTGAACGCCACGGCCGACACCCTGACCGCCCTCGGTATAGAGGGCTGGTCGTTCCGGATCAACGACCGGCGCATCCTGCACTCGCTCCTGCGCTATTGGAAGGTCGATCCCGCCTCGGCGGAGCGCGTGCTGATCGCCCTCGACAAGGAGGACAAGATCGGGGTGCAGGGCGTGGTCGACGAACTCCGCGAGCTGGGGGTGGGAGACGCGGGCCTCATCGCGGAGGTGCTGCTCGGCGGCCAGCTGACCGATCTCGCGGACGACGGATGGGCGTTGCTGGCAGAAGGCTCGGCCGCGACCGGTCCGGCCCCGGCCTGGCTCGACGCGGACGTGTACCGCGAACTGCTCGAGCTGCGCGCGGCACTGCCCGGCGCGCGTGTCGTCTTCTCCCCGATCCTCGTGCGGGGCATGGGGTATTACACGGGCACGATCTTCGAGATCGCACACCCGTCGTCCACCAGTTCGCTCGGCGGCGGCGGCCGTTACGACGGCATGATCGGCCGGCTCCTCGGCACCGACGTTCCCGCGACCGGGTTCTCGATCGGCTTCGAGCGCATCCTCGATCTCGTGACGCTCCCGGAGGAAGCGGCGGCCGATGCGGTGGTTCTGCTGCACGACGCGGACGTCGCACCTCAGACCCTCGTCGCGCTCAAGTCGGCCCTGCTCGTGCGGGGCGGGCGGGTGCGGCTGGAGCGCAAACCCCGCAACCTGAAGCCGCTGCTGGAACAGCTGGCGGCATCCGGATTCGGCCGGGTCGCGACGGTCACCGCGGCGACGGCGAGCGTGGACGAGTTGGAGTTCCGCGCGCTCGGTCGTCCCTAGGGGCGTTCATGGGGCGGCAACCGTCGCCGAGTAGGATGACCAACGGCTTTGTGACAGACGTTTGACAGAGAACAACACATGAAGGAGAACATCCGTGGCTTTGATCGAGGCAGTCGGCGCTCGCGAAATTCTGGATTCCCGGGGCAACCCGACCATCGAAGTCGAGGTGCTGCTGGATGACGGCGTCGCCGCCCGCGCAGACGTCCCGTCCGGCGCATCGACCGGTGCGTTCGAGGCGTACGAGCTGCGCGACGGAGACAAGGCCCGTTACGGCGGCAAGGGCGTGCTGAAGGCGGTCGCGGCCGTCGTCGATGAGATCGGCGACGCCATCGAGGGCTTCGAGGCGAGCGACCAGCGCCTGGTGGATGCCGCGTTGATCGAGCTGGACGGCACCGAGAACAAGAAGCGCCTGGGTGCCAACGCGATCCTCGGCGTCTCCCTCGCCGTCGCCAAGGCGGCCGCGGACTCCGCCGACCTCCCGCTGTTCCGCTACGTCGGCGGACCGAACGCGCACACCCTCCCGGTGCCGCTGCTCAACATCATCAACGGCGGCTCGCATGCCGACAACGACATCGACGTGCAGGAGTTCATGATCGTGCCGCTCGGCGCATCGAGCTTCAGCGAGGCGCTGCGCTGGGGTGTGGAGACCTACCACTCGCTCAAGTCGCTGCTGAAGAGCAAGGGCCTGTCCACCGGACTCGGCGACGAGGGCGGCTTCGCCCCCAACCTGTCCAGCAACCGCGAGGCGCTCGACCTCATCGCCGAGGCGATCGGCCAGGCCGGGTTCACCCTCGGCAGCGACATCGCGCTCGCAACCGACGTCGCGGCATCCGAGTTCTACCGGGACGGTTCGTACCACTTCGAGGGCAAGCAGCTCTCGGCGCTCGAGCTCACCGCCTACTTCGCCGACCTCGCGGCCAACTACCCGCTCGTGTCGATCGAAGACCCGCTGCAGGAGGACGACTGGGAGGGCTACCAGCACTTCACCGCGGAGCTCGGCTCCAAGCTGCAGATCGTCGGCGACGACCTGTTCGTCACCAACCCGGTGCGTCTGAAGAAGGGCCTCGACCTGGGAGCGGCCAACTCGATCCTGGTGAAGGTGAACCAGATCGGCACCCTCACCGAGACCCTGGACGCCGTGGCCCTGGCCCAGCGCGCCGGCTACACCGCGATCCTCTCGCACCGCTCCGGCGAGACGGAAGACACCACGATCGCCGACCTCGCGGTCGCGACGGATGCCGGCCAGATCAAGACCGGAGCCCCGGCCCGCAGCGAGCGCGTCGCCAAGTACAACCAGCTGCTGCGCATCGAGGAGGAGCTCGACGAGGCCGCCGTCTACGCCGGCCGCGGCGCATTCCCGCGCTTCAAGGGCTGAGCCGAAACCGATACACGCGCGAGCGAGCGTCCTGAATTTTCAGGACGCTCGCTTAGGCTCGTTCCATGACCAGGCAGCCGCGCAGGCACAACCCGAGCACGGGGCGTCCGCGCACCCAGCGGGTCGCCGTGCAGCTTCCGGAGCTGGCCGGAGCTTCCGGAAACTGGCTGCGCAGCATCCGCCTCTCCGGCTTCACGATCGCCATACTCTCGCTCATCGTGCTCTTCGTCGTGGTGCTCGCCCCCTCCCTGCGCATCCTCGTGCAGCAGCAGCAACAGCTCGCCGCGCTGCGATCCGATGTGCAGCAGCAGAAGGACGTGGTGAAGGGCATGAAGGGCGAAGTGGCGCGCTGGAGCGACCCCAGCTATGTGGAGTCCCTCGCCCGCGAGCGGCTCAACTACGTGTACCCGGGCGAGTTCAGCTACCTGGTCATCGACGACGGCAAGACGGCGGTCACCGCCGACGGGCAGCCGATCAGCGACAAGTTGCAGACCACACAGGTCGACTGGGTTCGCACCATGCTGTCATCCGTGCTCACCGCGGGGCTGACGGATGCGCCGGCCGACAAGCTCGTCGCGCCGATCATCAGCGGGCAGGGCGACGAGCGCGGCAGCAGCCGGCCCGCCGCGGGCGGCACCCGGTGAGCACCCCTCCCTTCGATCCGCCGAGCGCGGCGGACATCGACACCGTTTCCCACCAGCTGGGCCGCCCGGCCCGCGACGTGATCGGCATCGCCGCGCGCTGCGTCTGCGGGGCGCCGACCGTGGTGGCGACGAGCCCGAGGCTCGGCGACGGCACGCCGTTCCCCACCCTCTACTACCTGTGCCACCCGGCCGCGACGGCCGCCATCTCCTCGCTCGAGGCGACCGGGGTGATGGCCGAGTTCTCCGCGCTGCTCGCGGAAGACCCCGCGCTGGCCGCGGCCTACCGTGCCGCCCACGAGAGCTACCTGGCCGACCGCAACGGCATCGACGACGTGCCGGAGATCGCCGGGATCTCGGCGGGCGGCATGCCCACCAGGGTGAAGTGCCTGCATGCGCTCGCCGGCCACGCCCTGGCCGCCGGCCCGGGGGTGAATCCGCTCGGCGATCTCGCGCTGGAGCGCGCCGCCTGGTCGCCGCTCGTCTGCGAGTGCGCGGACTACGGTCTGTCCACACCCGCGAGCGCGGCCGGATGAGGCGCCTGCTCGCCGGCGTCGCGATGGTCGCGGTGGCGGCATCCGTGTTGCTCGTCGGCCAGTCGGCGTCGGCAGACAGCATCCGGGACTCGGAATACTGGCTCGCCAACTACGGGGTGACCCAGGCCTGGAAGACCACGAAGGGCGCGGGCGTCACCGTCGCGGTCATCGACACGGGGGTGGACGGCAGACATCCCGACCTGGTGGGAACGGTGGTCGGCGGAACGGATGTCTCCGGCGTCGGGTCCGCGAACGGCCAGACCCCGCTCGGCGAGGACTCGCAGCACGCCACCATGGTCGCGTCGCTGCTCGCCGGCCACGGCCACGGTGCCGGCGCGGGGATGATGGGAGTCGCCCCCGAGGCGAAGATCCTCTCGATCTCCGTCGGCTTCGGCGTCGGCACGGTCGGGTCGGACGACCAGATCGCCGCGGCGGTGCGCTGGGCCGTCGACAACGGCGCGAGCGTGATCAACATGTCGCTCACCCGCAACACCCTGGACTGGCCGCCGAGCTGGGACGACGCCTTCCTCTACGCGATGGAGCACGATGTGGTGATCGTGGCCGCCGCGGGCAACCGGGGCAGCGGGACGACGGAGGTCGGGGCACCGGCGACCATGCCGGGCGTGCTCGTGGTCGGCGGTGTCGACCGGGCGGGCAAGGCCAGCTTCGACGCCTCCTCCCAGGGGATCACCATCGCCGTGTCGGCACCGAGCGAGGGGCTGGTCGGCGCCGGCCCCGGCGGCGGCTACTACTCCTGGTCCGGCACGAGCGGTGCCACACCGATCGTCGCCGGGATGGTCGCCCTGGTGCGGGCGTCGCATCCGGGTCTCGACGCGGGCAACGTCATCCATCGTCTGACCGCGACCGCGAAGGGCGTCGGGACGGTGCCCAACCCGACCTACGGCTATGGGCTGGTGGATGCCGCGGCCGCGGTCACCGCGAACGTCCCGACCGTGACGACCAATCCGGCCGACGAGCTGAAGGACTGGATCCGGGTCTACCGGCGCGCGGAAGCCACGCCGCCGCCGGCCGAGGGCAAGACCGTCGCCCCGGTGACGCCGCGGGTGAACGCGGCCGCACCGCAGAATCCGCTCGGAACCGTGCTGCCGTCGATCGAATCGCTCAGGGACACGGGGCTGCCACTTCTGGTCTACCTCGCCTTCGCCGCGATCGTCGCTTTCCTGTTACGTCGATATATTCTCAAGTTCAGGCGACCCCGGCGCAAGTAGTAGATTGTAGGTCGTGCCCAAAATCCTTATCGTCGGCGGCGGTTACGCCGGATTCTATACAGCTCTTAAACTCGAGAAGCGGTTGAGGGCCGGTGAAGCGGAAGTCACCATCGTCGACCCGCTCCCGTACATGACCTATCAGCCGTTCCTGCCGGAGGTTGCGGCGGGTTCCATCGAGCCGCGTCACGCAGTCGTCTCGCTCCGTCGTCACCTCGAGAAGACGACGGTCATCACCGCGAAGATCACCGGCATCGACCACGCTTCGAAGACCGCCACCGTCACGCCCGAGCTCGGCGAACCGTGGACGATCGACTACGACATCATCGTGGTCACCGCCGGTTCGGTCTCCCGCACCTTCCCCATCCCCGGGGTCGCGGATGAGGCGATCGGCCTCAAGAGCATCGAGGAGGCCATGGCGGTCCGCGACCGCATCCTCACCAACTTCGACAAGGCCGCCAATCTGCCTGCGGGGCCCGAGCGCGACAAACTGCTCACCTTCACCGTGATCGGCGGCGGCTTCGCCGGCATCGAGATCTTCGGCGAGATGCGCAGCCTCGCCAGCTCGCTGCTGCGCTACTACCCGAACCTCAGCTTCGACGACACGCACTTCCACCTCATCGAGGCGATGGGGCGCATCATGCCCGAGGTGTCGCTGGAGACCAGCCACTGGGTGCTCAAGAACCTCGCCCAGCGCGGTGCCGAGGTGCACCTCGAGACCCAGCTCACCTCCGCCCTCGACGGCACGATCGAGCTGTCCACCGGGGAGTCGTTCGAGTCGGACCTCGTGGTCTGGACGGCCGGCGTCATGGCCAACCCGTTCATCCGCAACACCGATCTCCCGATCGAGGAGCGCGGGCGCCTGCGCGTCGGAGCGGACCTGCGGGTCATCAATGACGACGGACCGATTGCGGATGCCTGGGGCGCCGGCGACGTGTGCGCCGTCCCCGATCTCACCGGGGGTGGGGTCGGCGGCTTCTGCGTGCCGAACGCGCAGCACGCGGTTCGCCAGGGCAAGCTTCTCGCGAAGAACATCGCCGGTCACCTGCGCGGGGAGAACCCGCGTGAATACTTCCACAAGAACCAGGGTGCGGTCGCCGGGATCGGTCTCGGCGAGGGCGTGTTCCAGTCCGGCAAGCTCGCCATCAAGGGCCTGATCGCCTGGTTCATGCATCGCGGCTACCACGGCCTCGCGATCCCGATGTGGGAGCGCAAGATCCGGGTGTTCGTCAACTGGGGCCTCAACTTCGTCCTCCGCCGCGACATCGTCTCGCTCGAGGCCCGTGAGGTGCCCCGCGCGTCGTTCGAGGCCTTCGCCTCGCGGCCCAAGCCGCAGGTCGCTGCAGCTCCGGCCGCCGCGGCATCCGTCAAGGCGCCGGCACCAACCCCGGCACCGGCCAAGACTTCGGCGAAAGCGCCGGCCAAGACTTCGGCGAAAGCGCCGGCCAAGGTCTCGGCGAAGGCGCAAGCGAAGGGGCAGGCGAAGGCACAGGCCAGGACTCCGGCCAAGGCGGGAAGCAAGGCGTAATCCGCCGCTGCCGGAGGGGCCACGGATCCAGTCCGTGCCTCGTTCGACGGATGCCGCCGTTTTCGTTAAGTAAGCTGTTTGGCGCGCTGTGCTTGCGACCGTGAACTGAGCGCGCTGCCCCCGTAGCCCAATTGGCAGAGGCAGACGACTTAAAATCGTCCGAGTGTGGGTTCGAGTCCCACCGGGGGCACCGCGCCAAGGGCGCGTGCCGGCTACACCTCGGCGGGCTCCACGTAGCGCATCCACGCCCACACGGCCAGGCTGATGGCGGCGAAACCGCCGGCGAGCATGGCCGAGCCCAGCACCGGGAAGCGGGCATCGCTTCCGCCGAGCACGATCACCCAGGCGAGAGTGGCCACCGCCGCCATGGCGACGAGCCAGGCGACGGGCGACCACTCCAGGACCACGCGCCCCGGCAGGCGGCCGAGGGGCAGCATCAGGATCGGGGCTGAGCCGAGGCCTGCCAGGCAGAGGGTGGCGAGCACCTCGATCGAGAGGTTGGCCCAGAACCCCTGCACCGGTCCCAGCAGATCGCGGGCCAGCCAGGCCGCCACCGCCAAGACGGCGATGGTGCCCATCTCGGCGAGGTTGGCGATCGCGCGCGGCCGCGGAGGCGTTGTCCGAGTGAATCCCACGCCGATCAACACACCCGCGAGCACGGGAGGTTCGAGTCCGGTCCAGCGCGAGAGCAGGGCCGCGATGCCGGCCGCGAGCAGCAGCAGGGGGAGGAAGCGGAGTCGGCCGCTCACACCCTGCAGCTTCGACGAGAGGCGGGTGGCGATGGCGACGCCCACCACGTTGAGGATCGCGAGCCCGATCCCCACTGCGGCCAGCAGCCGCAGGAACCGCACCTCCCCGTTCACCCCCACCGCGAGCACGATGAACCCGGCCGCGATGGCGAGCGGAACGGCGCCGACGAGCCACGGATTGGGCGGCGGGGTGTCATCCGGCTCCGGCAGGGCCCGGTTCCTGCCGGTGAGCTGCGTCCTCGGAATGCGAATCCGCCCCCGCAACGCCGAGGCGACGAGCCTGAGCGGCAGGGCGATGAGCAGGATGAATCCGAGCGCGAGCAGGGGGGCGAGCAGCCAGTTGCCGTGCGATACGGTCTCGGCGAGGGTGGGCAGCTTCGTTCCGAAACTGGTCGGGGTGCCCCAGTTGGTGAGGGACTCCTGCAGCGATGGCGGCGGTGCGCCGGAGCCGGGAATGTAGGGGACCGGCGGCGCGGGGCTCGGCGAGGCGCTGTGCCCCGGGGTGGGCGAGGGGGTCGCGGACGGTGGTGGGGCGGGTGGCGCCGCCGTCGCCGGCTTCGGCCCGAAGTAGACCTTCGACGGGGCGCTCGGGTCGCTGAAGTTCCCCGCGAGGTCGCTCTGGATGGCCTGCACCGCATGAGCGCCGTGCTTGATCCCGGATGCCGCGCAACTCCACCTGCCCGCCGCATCGATGCTCGCACCGCACACTGGGCTCGCGTCGACGTAGACGTTCAGGAACCCGCGTGCCTCACCCGTCCCGGCGAAGGTCACCGGTTGCGAGAGCACCCGCGAGTTCGCCCTCGGGGAGGTCACGACGGGCGCGGCCGGCCGGTCCTTGTCGACCGTCACGTACTGCGGCGCGGACTCCTGCGACGGGCCCCCGATGCCGCTCATCGTCTGATGCGCCGTCACCGTGTACGGTCCGCCCGTCGGCGCGGTGATGCTGCACGACCAGTAGGAGTTGACGACGACCGAGGCGCATCCCTGTCCGGCCGAGCCGTTGACCTGCACGCTCACCGTCGCCCCGGTGAGCGCGCCGCCGGACACGATGCCGGGAGTGACGAAGCTGCCGGGCCCGTCGAGGGTCGGCGCGCCGAGCACCTTCACCGTCACCGTGGCGCTGCTCGTGCTGTGGTCGGCCCTGGTCTCCGTCGCGGTGAGGACGATCCCGGCGCCGTTCGGCACCTTGTCGAGGATGCAGGACCAGGGGGCGGATGCGGCCGTCACAGTCGTCGTGCAACTCGCGCCTCCCGGCATGGCGGTGACGACGATCGTACTGCCGTCATCCGCGGTCCCCGTCACCGTGAACGAATTGCTGTTCAGGTACTGATCGGCGGTCGGCGTGGTGATCGTTGCCGCGGAGGCAAGCGGGGCAGGCGGCACGGGCGGTGCAACCGGATCGGTCGCGGCGGCCCCGTGCACCCCTAGGAGTCCAACCGAGAGAAGTGTGATGGCGCTGATCGCGGCGACACTGATCGACGCGGTCGCGCGGCGGCGTGAGGTGCGTCGCCAAACGCCGCTCGCTCCGCTGCCGCGAAACGAACGCCTGGACGCGTTCGTATGTGAGGGATGCACCTTCCTTCCATTTAGCTAGGCGATCGCCGATCTGTCAAACCGGGTGACCTCTTGCTTCTTGATCGAGCGACTGGGACACTTGACCCACTCGAAAGTGGCCCCGCCTGAGCACTGCCGGGACCGAAAACGAACCGTGAGGCCGCAATGACGCGATTGTCATCCGAAGAACGACGGGCCGCATTGGTGCGCGCCGCCGTGCGGGTGATCGCGAGGAGCGGGCTCGCCTCGGCGACCACGAGGGCGATCGTGGCCGAGGCGCGGATGCCGCTGGCCAGCTTCCACTACGCGTTCCGCTCCCGAGACGAGATGATCCGCGAACTCGTGGCCTTCGTGGTGGGGGGCGAGCAATTCGCGATCCTGGCGTCCCTGCGGCCGGGGGTGGACATCCGCTCGGCCATCCGTGCCGGGGTGCAGGCCTACTTCGACCTCGTGGCGTCGGAACCGGGGCGGGAGCAGGCCATGTTCGAGCTGCTGCACTACGCGCTGCGCACACCCGAACTCGCCGATCTGCCGCCGTTCCAGTACGGGAGCTATCGGCGGGTGGTCGTCGAGGCGCTGCTGGCGGGTGCCGCGCACGGCGGGGTCGAGTGGAGCATCCCGGTCGACGATCTCGCCCGGCTGGCCGTCGCCCTCACCGACGGGCTGACCCTCGGCTGGCTCGCCGATCGCGACGATGCGGCGGCCGACCGGCTGATGGACTCGATGGCGGATGCCCTGGCCGCCTTCGCCCGCCCCTCCACCGAAACAGCGCCTTCAGCCAGCACCGCCGCCCGACTCGAGGAGCACAGGTCATGACCGCAGAAAAGCAATCCATCGCACCCTCGGGTGCACCCGCCGCGTTCGCCGAGCCGGACCGCGCGGTCACCGGTCGCTGGATCGCGGTCTTCGCGACCGCCTGGCTGGGGGTGTGGATGGCACAGCTCGCACCCATCCAGTTGCTTCTGCCCAATCAGGTGACGGCCCGGCTGCACACCACGAACTGGGTCGACAACGTCGTCGCCTTCGGCATCATCTCGGGCATCGCCGGGGTGTGCGCCCTCGTCGCCTACCCGCTCACCGGGGCTCTCTCCGACCGCACGACCTCCCGTTTCGGGCGACGTCGCCCCTGGATCCTCGGCGGCGCGCTGCTGTTCGCGGTCTCCCTTCTCGTGCTCGGCCTGCAGGAGTCCCTCGTCGGTGTGGGCATCTTCTGGTCGCTCGCCATCGTCGGCTTCTGCGTGCTCACGGCCGCCCTCACCGCGACGATCTCCGACCAGGTCCCGGTCAGGCAGCGCGGCTTCGTCTCCGGCTGGATCTCGGCGCCGCAGGCCATCGGCACGGTGCTCGGGGTGGTGCTCGTCACCGAGGTGATCGTCGGCCAGCTCGCCGGCTATGCGGTGCTCGCCGTCCTCCTCGTGCTTCTCGTGCTGCCGTTCGTGCTCCTGTCTCCGGATGCGGTGCTGACGGAGGAGCAGCGTGAGCCGCTCACCCTGGCGAGCCTCATCCAGGGTTTCTGGATCAGCCCGCGCAGGTACCCGGACTTCGGCTGGACGCTGCTCGGCCGCATCCTGGTCAACTTCGGCAACGCCTTCGGCACGACCATGCTGCTCTACTTCCTGCAGTTCGGGCTCGACGACAAGAATGCCGAGAACGATCTCACCATCCTGATCCTCATCTATATGGTGTTCGTCATCCTCGCCTCGCTCTTTCTCGGCAAGCTCTCCGATCGGCTCGGCCGGCGCAAGGCCTTCGTCTTCGTCGCCTCCGCGCTGCAGGCGATCGCCGCGCTGCTGCTCGCCCTGGTTCCCGACCTCGGGGTCGCCATGATCGCGGCCGGGCTGCTCGGCCTCGGCTACGGATGCTTCCTCTCGGTCGACCAGGCGCTGGCCACCGAGGTGCTGCCGGATGCCCGCACCCGTGGCAAGGACCTCGGCATCATGAACATCGCCACCGCTGTCCCGCAGGCGATCGCGCCGCTGCTCGGCGCGTTCATCGTCGCCGCTCTGGTCGGCTTCCAGGGGCTGTTCATCCTCGCGGCTGTCACAACCCTGCTCGGAGCGCTCGCCATCCTCCCGATCAGATCGGTCCGCTGATGGTCTTTTCACTTGCCAGGCCCGCGTTCATCAGGCCCACGGACACCCCGTGGCTCACACCCGCCTCCTATTGGCCCGGGTTGACCGCCGCGACCAGCGAACTCGATCCGCCGTACGGGGTCATCTCGCTGCAGGCGCTCGCGGCCAACGCCCACAGCATGCTTTCGCGGGCCGGCGGCACGAGCATCCGGGTGGCCAGCAAATCGGTGCGGGTGCGCTCCGTCATCGACTCGGTGCTCGCCCTGCCCGGCTTCCACGGCATCCTCGCCTACACCCTGGAGGAGGCGATCTGGCTGGCGGAGGATCACGACGACATCGCGATCGCCTATCCGACGGCCGACCGGGCGGGCATCCGCACCCTGGCGACGGATGCGGGGCTCGCCTCCCGGATCACGCTCATGGTGGACTCCGTCGACCAGCTCGACCTCGTCGACTCGGTGCTCGCGCCGGGCGAACGGGAGGTCATCCGGCTCTGCCTCGACCTCGACGCGTCCTTCGAGTCGAAGCTGTTCGGGCACCTCGGAACGTACCGCTCCCCGCTGTTCACCCCGGCGGATGCGCGCGGTTTCGCCGAGAAGATCGCCGCCCGCCCCGGATTCAAGCTGGTCGGCATGATGGCCTACGAGGGGCAGATCGCCGGAACCGTCGACCGGCCGGAGGGCAAGAAGCTCGTGGGCGCGACCGTTCGCTGGATGCAGCGGCAGTCCGCGCGCGAGCTGGCCGTCCGCCGGGCGGCCGCGGTCGCCGCGGTGCGCCAGGTGGCCGAGCTGGAGTTCGTCAACGGCGGAGGAACCGGCTCGCTCGAGTCGACCGGGGCGGAGGCCGCGGTGACGGAGATCGGTGCCGGCAGCGGCCTGTTCGGACCGCATCTGTTCGACCACTACACGAGGTTCACCCCCGCTCCCGCCGCGGCCTTCGCGCTCTCGGTGGTGCGGAAGCCCGCGCCGCAGATGGCGACGCTGCTCGGCGGCGGCTGGATCGCATCCGGTCCCCCCGGGATCGATCGGATGCCGGTTGTCGCCTGGCCGGAAGGGGTGAAGATGGTGCCGCGCGAAATGGCCGGCGAGGTGCAGACGCCGGTGACCGGCGCGAACGCTGCCGCACTGCGCGTCGGCGACCGGGCCTGGCTGCGGCACACCAAGGCGGGGGAGCTGTCCGAGCATCTGAACGAGTTCGCCCTCGTGGACGGCGACCGGGTGGTGGACATGCTCCCGACCTATCGGGGCGAGGGGAAGGCGTTCCTGTGAGTGCGGGGGATATGAGCACGGCGCAGTCACTGGGGCTCGTGCCGGGCAAGACCTGGCGCAACTGGGGGCGCTCGGAGAGCATCCGGCCGCAGCTGGTGGCCCGCCCGCGGAGCGTGGGCGAGGTCGCCGCTGTCGTGCACTACGCCCGGGAGCGCGGGCTGGCGGTCAAGGCGGTCGGCGCCGGCCACAGCTTCACCGCGATTGCGGCGGCCCCGGGCATCCAACTCGACCTCTCCCGGCTCGACGGCCTGCTGGCGGTGGATGCGGCGACCGGCCGCGCGACACTGGCCGCCGGCACCCGGCTGTACCGATTGCCCGCGCTGCTCGGCCCGCACGGTCTCGCGATGGAGAATATGGGGGACATCGACCGGCAGTCGATCAGTGGTGCGACCTCCACCGGGACGCATGGCACCGGCTCGTAGTTCGTCGGGCTGGCCGGGCAGATCGTCGCGGTGACCCTGGTCACGGCGGACGGGTCGATCCTGCGGGTGAGCGAGACCGAGAAC
>Ga0157371_10002295_pt1 | contig 18434 bp, 17 predicted proteins | sample C45metaG_FD_113462 | JGI IMG/M metagenome (GOLD analysis project Ga0157371, IMG submission 113462) | Corn rhizosphere microbial communities from Kellogg Biological Station, Michigan, USA - C4-5 metaG | ecosystem: Host-associated > Plants > Roots > Rhizosphere > Soil | place: USA: Michigan...
ACCTGCAGCATCACCGCTTCTGGGTTGAAGAAGAGAAACGTTTCGTGCGTCTGCGCGTATCTGCCAAAGGCATGCGTATCATCGACAAGCGCGGCATCACTGTCGTGCTGGCCGAAATCCGCGCCGCTGGCAAGATCTAAGGGAGCTAATCATGCGTGAATTGATTCGTTTGATTTCGAGCGCCGGTACTGGTCACTTCTACACTACCGACAAGAACAAGCGCACTACTCCGGACAAAATCGAGATCAAGAAATTTGATCCGGTTGTTCGTAAGCACGTGATCTACAAAGAAGGCAAAATCAAGTAATTGATTTTTCCCTCTTACGAAAAAGGCCCGTATCGCGAGATACGGGCCTTTTTTGTTGCCTGAATTTTGTCGTGCTGGTCAGGGCAAATCTTCAGGCCTTCTGTTCAAACGCCACATAAATCTTGCGGCACGGTTCCAGCACTTCCCAGGTGCCCCGGAACCCGGCCGGAATCACGAAGCGATCACCCGCGCGCACGGTTTTGCTGTTGCCGTCATTGTCGCGCAGCACTGAGACGCCCTGAACGATCTCGCAGTATTCGTGCTCGGTGAAATTCACCAGCCACTGGCCAACAGCGCCTTCCCAAACGCCTGCGTTCAACTGGCCGCAAGGGCTGTTGTAGTGGTTGTAAACCACTTGTTCCGGGTCGCCTTTGAGGATTTTCGCCTGGTCCGGTCTATAGCGTTCGGGCTCGGTTTTGGCTTGGCTGAAGTCGACGACATCCTGGATATTCATTGTTCTAATCCCCCGTGATTGCGGCGCTATGGCTGGAAAGCCCAAAGTCTATGTTTATTAAAATGAACATCGCAAGGCCGTTTGCCGGCCTTATGTCAAATATATTGAAACATGATGGGTGGCTGGTTTAGGGTGGTAGTTGCCTTGGGCCGAAAATGCAGGCTGGCCGGGCAGAATTCCTGAAAACGCCCGCGAAGAGCGCGGGGCGCTCGTATTCAACAAGAGGAGGACACTCGAATGACCACCCTGACTCGTGCCGATTGGGAACAACGGGCTCGCGATCTGAAGATCGAAGGCCGTGCCTACATCAATGGCGAATACACCGATGCCGTCTCCAGCGAGACCTTCGAGTGCATCAGCCCGGTCGATGGCCGTCTGCTGGGCAAGATTGCCAGCTGTGACGCCGCCGACGCTCAGCGCGCTGTTGAAAACGCCCGCGCCACCTTCAATTCCGGCGTCTGGTCGCGTCTGGCGCCGACCAAACGCAAAGCCACCATGATCCGTTTCGCCGGCCTGCTCAAACAGCACGCCGAAGAGTTGGCCCTGCTTGAAACCCTGGACATGGGCAAGCCGATCAGCGACTCCCTGTACATCGACGTTCCCGGCGCGGCGCAAGCCCTGAGCTGGAGCGGTGAAGCCATTGACAAGATCTACGACGAAGTCGCCGCCACCCCGCACGATCAGCTGGGTCTGGTGACTCGCGAACCAGTCGGCGTGGTTGGCGCCATTGTGCCGTGGAACTTCCCGCTGATGATGGCCTGCTGGAAACTCGGCCCGGCTCTGTCCACCGGCAACTCGGTAATCCTCAAGCCATCGGAAAAATCGCCGCTGACGGCTATTCGTATCGCGGCCCTGGCCGTTGAAGCCGGTATTCCGAAAGGCGTGCTGAACGTACTGCCGGGTTACGGTCACACCGTCGGCAAGGCTCTGGCCCTGCACAACGATGTCGACACTCTGGTGTTCACCGGTTCGACCAAGATCGCCAAGCAACTGCTGATCTACTCAGGCGAATCGAACATGAAGCGCGTCTGGCTTGAAGCCGGCGGCAAGAGCCCGAACATCGTGTTCGCCGATGCCCCGGACCTGCAAGCCGCAGCCGAAGCAGCCGCTGGCGCCATCGCCTTCAACCAGGGCGAAGTCTGCACCGCCGGTTCGCGTCTGCTGGTCGAGCGCTCGATCAAGGACACTTTCCTGCCGCTGGTAATTGAAGCGCTGAAAACCTGGAAGCCGGGCAATCCGCTGGACCCGGCGACCAACGTCGGCGCTCTGGTCGATACCCAGCAGATGAACACCGTGCTGTCCTACATCGAGTCTGGCCATGCCGACGGTGCCAAACTGGTGGCGGGCGGCAAGCGCACGCTTCAGGAAACCGGTGGCACTTACGTTGAGCCGACGATTTTCGACGGTGTGAGCAACGCAATGAAAATTGCTCAGGAAGAAATTTTTGGTCCGGTACTGTCGGTGATCGCGTTCGACACCGCCGAAGAAGCCATCGCGATTGCCAACGATACGCCGTATGGCCTGGCCGCAGCGGTGTGGACCAAAGACATCTCCAAGGCTCACCTGACCGCCCGTGCACTGCGTGCCGGTAGCGTTTGGGTCAACCAGTACGACGGTGGCGACATGACTGCACCGTTTGGTGGCTTCAAACAGTCCGGTAACGGTCGCGACAAGTCGCTGCATGCGTTCGACAAGTACACCGAGCTGAAGGCGACTTGGATCAAGTTGTAATCCGTAGCGGGCCCCGAGACCGGGGCCCGACTCAACGAAGATCCCCTGTGGGAGCGAGCTTGCTCGCGATAGCGGTCTGACAGTCGACGTCATTGTTGAATGTGAAACCGTTATCGCGAGCAAGCTCGCTCCCACAGTGTTTTGTGTTGTACATAAAAATATCCACAGGAGCGTGGAACATGCGTTGGGCGACTTATTTCGCCGTGTTGGCGTCTGTCTTGAGTGTCGGCCTGGCCTTGGGCGTCAGCATGCCGCTGGTGTCGTTTCGCCTGGAAAGCTGGGGCTACGGTTCATTTGCCATTGGTGTGATGGCGGCGATGCCGGCCATTGGCGTGTTGCTGGGCGCGAAGATTTCCAGCCATCTGGCGGCGCGTCTGGGCACGGCCAATCTGATGCGGATGTGCCTGTGGGGCGGGGCATTGTCCATTGGTTTACTGGCGCTGTTGCCGAGCTATCCGATCTGGTTGCTGCTGCGGTTGATGATCGGGGTGATCCTGACGCTGGTCTTTATCCTCGGTGAAAGCTGGATCAATCAGCTGGTGGTCGAGCAATGGCGCGGGCGGCTGGTGGCCTTGTACGGCAGCAGTTATGCGTTGAGCCAGCTGGCCGGGCCACTGCTGCTTGGCGTGTTGGGCACGGATCACGATTACGGATTCTGGGTCGGCGTCGGCTTGCTCACGGCCGCGCCGCTCCTGTTGCTGGGTCGCAGCGGTGCGCCCACCAGCGAAGCCTGCAGCGTGACCTTCAGCGACTTGTTGGGCTTCTGCCGTGGCTTGCCGGCGATTGCCTGGGCGGTGTCGTTGTTCGCGGCGTTTGAAGCGATGATCCTGACCTTGTTGCCGGTCTATTGCCTGCGCCAGGGCTTCACCACGGATATAGCACTGGCGATGGTCAGCACCGTGGTGGTCGGTGATGCCTTGCTGCAATTGCCGATTGGTGCGCTGGCGGATCGCTTGTCCCGTCGCACACTGTTCACCGGGTGCGCCGTGGTGTTGCTGGTGTCGAGCCTGGCGATTCCGTTGCTCATCGATACGTTGCTGATCTGGCCGCTGTGGGTGTTGTTCGGCGCCAGTGCTGGCGGGCTGTTTACCTTGTCACTGATTCTGATCGGCGAGCGCTATCGTGACGATGCGCTGGTGCGGGCCAATGCGCATATCGCGCAGTTGTGGGGGATTGGTTGTCTGGTCGGACCGTTGGCGGCCGGGGCCGGCAGCCAGTGGATCAGCGGGCATGCATTGCCGTTGCTGATGGCGGCGGGTGCGTTGGGCCTGGTGATTCTGTTGTCGCGACAAGGCGCGTTTGGCGCAGTGACTGAACCGGCTTGACGCTGAGCTTCCAGTCAGCCAATCGCCCTGTCAGAGCATCCGCTCCAGGCCTACAGTCGTGCTCATCCAAGACTCGAACCGCCGCCACCAACTGCCCGGCTCGGTGCTCAGGGTGTGCAGCTTGCCGTTGTCTTCGGTGACCCAGACCACCTTGCCGTTTTCCAGTTTCGCCTGATAACTGAGGGGTGGCGCCATGCCTTGCATCGCCAGTTCGCGAACACGCGCTGCCAGCTCGGGGCTGTCCACCAACACGCCGACCTCGGTGTTCCACAGCACCGAGCGCGGGTCGAAATTGAACGAACCGACAAAAGACTTCTGCTGGTCGAAGATCATCGCCTTGCTGTGCAGGCTGGAATCGGAGCCACGGTAGGCCTTGCTGTGAAACACATGCGGACCGCTGCCTCCACCCGCACCCGGCTGGCGCCGCAGTTCGAACAGCTGCACGCCGTGTTCCAGCAATGCCTTGCGATACGGTGCATAACCGCCATGCACGGCCGGCACGTCAGTGGCTTCCAGCGAGTTGGTCAGCAGCTTCACCGACACCCCGGCGTCGGCGCGGCCAGTCAGGTACACCAGCCCCGGCTGTCCGGGGACGAAGTACGCCGAGATCATGATCAACTCTTTACTGACACCATTGAGCTCTGGCGCCAATTGCGTGGTCAGCAGCAAGTGCGGATCAGGTTCTCCCTTGGCCAATACCTTGCTCGGCGCGTCCCATAGCGCCTGGTTCCAGGCCCAGATCAGCTCCCGGCGCCAAATGTCCAGGCGCGGATGGGTGGTGAACCTCATGAGTTGCTTATAGAGCGCGTGATTCTGTTTTCGGGTTTCTTGCAGTGACTCTTCCAGTCGCGTGCGGGTGTTTTCCAGGTCCTTGGCAGTGGGTCTGCTTGAGAGAAACTCGTCGATCGGCTTGCTCAGCGCACTGTTCCAGTATTGGTCGAAACTGTGTCCGAGCTGTTCGGCGACGGGCCCGACGCTGAGCATGTCGATGTCGGTGAAATTCAGATTCGGTTCGGCATCGAAATACTCATCCCCCAGATTGCGTCCGCCCACAATGGCCACGCTGTTGTCCGCCAGCCACAGCTTGTTGTGCATGCGTCGGTGCTGCTGCGAGAGGTTGAGCACCCGCCCGGCGGTGCGCGTCACGCCGGTGCTGCGGCCAAGGTCCAGCGGGTTGAACAGGCGAATCTGGATGTGCGGATGCGCCGCCAGTGTCGCGATGATCCGGTCGAGGCCATCGCTGGTGGTGTCATCGAGCAGGATTCGTACTCGTACGCCACGGTCGGCAGCCTTCAGCAACTCCTCAACCAGCATCCGCGTGCTGATGCCGTCATGAACGATGTAGTACTGCAAATCGAGGCTGCGTTGAGCGTTGCGGATCAACTCGGCGCGGGCGGTGAAGGCTTCGGTGCTGTTGGACAACAGGCGAAAGCCGGACTGCCCCTGATGAGGTGCGGCCTGAGCCTGGATCGAGCGGCCGAATGACGAGTCGCTGGCGGGCAACGCCTGGCTCGGTTCGCGAGGAACGTCGAGGGTCGCGCAGCCACCAAGAAACGAGGTGAGTAGCAGAAGAGCGGGCAGTGGCTGTCTGAATCTCACGTGAGATCGTTCCGAGTGGCGGCAGTTATCGGGATATGGACGCTGGTTTTGCGAGAAAGGTCAGTCTGGCGTTCAGTCGTTTTGCGCCAATAGCTTGATGGCGGCCGCGCCGACCTTGCGCACCGCGTCTTCGATCTGCGGTGTTGGCTTGGCCGCGTAGTTCATTCGCAGGCAATTGCGGTATTTGCCTGAGGCGGAAAAGATACTGCCGACTGCAATCTGTACGCCTTGATCGTGCAGGGCACGATTCAGTTTCAGGGTGTCGAAGCCTTCCGGCAATTCAACCCACAGCATGAAGCTGCCTTGCGGTCGGCTGGCGCGGGTGCCGGCGGGGAAGTAGCGGGTGACCCAGTCAATCATCAGGTCGCGATTGCGCTGGTATTGCGAGCGCATCCGCCGCAAATGCGGTTCGAAATGCCCGGCCTTGAGAAACTCGGCGATAGCAATCTGCGGCTGCGGCGCGGTAGAGCCGGTGCTGATGTATTTCATGTGCAGCACCCGTTCCAGATACCGGCCCGGTGCAACCCAGCCAATGCGCAAGCCAGGCGCCAGCGTCTTGGAAAAAGAGCTGCAGAGCAGGACGCGGCCGTCCTCGTCGAAGGATTTGATCGTGCGCGGGCGTGGATAGCTGTAGGAGAGTTCGCCATACACATCGTCTTCGATGATCGCTACGTCGAATCGCTGTGCAAGTGTCAACAGCGCACGTTTTCGCAACTCCGGCATGATGTAGCCCAACGGGTTGTTGCAGTTTGGGGTCAGCTGTATGGCCTTGATCGGCCATTGTTCCAGGGCCAGTTCGAGCGCATCGAGGCTGATCCCGGTGATAGGGTCGGTCGGGATTTCCAGCGCCTTCATGCCCAGGCCCTTGAGGGTCTGCATGGCGCCGTGAAAGCTTGGCGAGTCTACGGCCACGATGTCGCCGGGCTCACAAATGGAGCGAATGCTGGTGGACAGCGCTTCGTGGCAACCCGTGGTAATCACCAGATCGCTGGCAGTCAATTGGCATCCGGAATCGAGCAGCAGGCGGGCGATCTGCTCGCGCAGTTCGAGGGTGCCGTAGATGTTGTCGTAATACAGGCCGGGCATGTCCTGGCGCCGACTGATTCGCGCAAGGTTGCGCAGCAGCGGTTTCATGGTCGGCGTGGTGATGTCCGGCATGCCGCGCCCCAGTTGCACAACATCCTTGCGCGGCACGGCGCGGATCAGCTCAAGCACCTGATCCCATTGCGAAATATCCACCGGGCGCTGGGCCGGGCGGCCAATCGCCGGCAACTCGGGCAATTCGCGACCCACCGGCACGAAATAGCCGGACTTGGGTTTGGGCGTCGCCAGCCCGCTGTCTTCCAGCATGCGATACGCCTGCTGGACCGTGCTCAGGCTGACGCCATGTTCAACACTCAATGCCCGCACCGAGGGCAGCCGGTCACCGGGGCGATAGAAGCCCTGTTCTATACGTGTGCCGAGCAATTCGGCGAGATTGACGTAAAGGGTCATGGCGCAGTCTCGATTTGGGTGATTCGGTTAACCAGTACAGATGGGGCAAAAATACAGGATTCAGTGGCAGAAGCAGCTTATCTGTATGGAGTTAATACAGATGTGTTGAATCTGTAATGCTTTTCGCCGTCCGCGCATCATGAAAGCTCTGGCTACCCAAGTAAACAGGAGCAATCAAAATGAACGGCTTGAGCGATGTGCGGCTGACGTTACACAGTCAGGAACTGGCGGCAGGGCAATACAACGGCACGCGCGAGGCGGTCATGCGCAACGCACCGTCCGGCCTGAGTCGCTGGGGTCTGTTCTGGCACCGCCTGCACACGCGCAAGACGTTGCTTGAGCTTACGCCGGAGCAACTCAGGGATGTCGGCTTGAGTCGCGAGCAGGCGCGGGAGGAGGGCTTGAAGCCTTTCTGGCGGATCTAGTAATGATCGTTCCCACGCAGGAGCGTGGGAACGATCAGGTCAGACCAACTCTTTAAGCCGATGCCACAACATCCCCAACGCCAACAACGGCGAACGCAAATGCTTGCCCCCGGGGAAGGTGACATGGGGAACCCGGGCGAACAGATCAAACCCGCTGCTCTGCTGCCCACTGATCGCTTCAGCCAACAACTTGCCCGCCAAGTGCGTGGCATTTACCCCATGGCCCGAATAGGCCTGGGCGTAATACACATTCGGCTGATCCTTGAGCCGACCGATCTGCGGCAATCGATTCGCACCAATGCCGATCATCCCGCCCCACTGATAGTCGATCTTCACCTCGGCCAATTGCGGGAAGACTTCCAGCATCTTTGGGCGCATGTAGGCACCGATGTCCTTCGGGTCGCGGCCCGAATAGTGGCAAGCGCCACCGAACAACAAACGCCGATCCGCCGAAAGCCGATAGTAATCCAGCGCCACCCGCTGATCGCAGACCGCCATGTTCTGTGGCAGTAGCGAATGCGCCAGTTCCTCACTCAATGGCTCGGTGGCGATGATGTAGCTGCCGGCGGGCAGCACCTTGCCGCTGAGTTCGGGATTGAGTTCGTTGAGGTAAGCGTTGCAGCCCAGCACCAGTGTCTTCGCGCGCACCGAGCCTTGGGCGGTATGCACCTTGACCTCGGGGCCGTAATCGATGCGGGTCACGGCTGATTGTTCGAACAGTTTCACCCCCAACTGCTGCGCGGCCGCCGCTTCGCCCAGCGCCAGGTTCAGTGGGTGCAGATGGCCGGAGCCCATGTCGATCAAGCCGCCGACGTAGCGGTCGGACCCCACCACCGAGTGCATTTCATTGGCTTGCAGCAGCCGTGTCTCGTAGCGGTAACCGAGGCTGCGCAGTTCTTCGGCGTCTTCGGCAAAACCTTCAAGATCGCGAGCCTTGTTCGCCAGATCGCAGTAGCCCCAGGTCAGGTCGCAGGGGATCTGAAAACGCTCGACCCGTTGCCGGACGATTTCCACCGCTTCAAGGCCCATGAGCTTCATCTGACGCACACCGTCCGTACCGATGACGTTAGTGAACTGATCGAGCCCGTGACCGACGCCGCGAATCAACTGCCCGCCATTGCGTCCGCTGGCGCCCCAGCCGATCTTGTGCGCTTCCAGCAGCACCACGCTGAAGCCGCGTTCGGCCAGCTCCAGCGCCGTGTTCAGCCCCGAAAATCCGCCGCCGACTACGCACACATCGGCGACCTGCTCTCCTTGCAACACCGGATGATCCGATTGCGGCAGGCTGCTGGCCGCGTAATAAGAGGCAGCGTGCCGGTGGCTTGGAGCAGGTTGCTGGGCACGGGCATTCATGTGCGTCTTCCTGATTCTTGTGTCTGGAAAATTTGACGGAGCATAAGCCGGACCTTCCGGCACGGGCAACATTGGTCGGTTGCTGCTGTCTGGATCGGGGCTTTTGCGTCAGAATTCCGGTCTATCCCGCCATTGGTTAGCGCTTCGATGAGTTGCAACAGTCAGAAAATCCGCACGTTGCGCCAACAGATTCCCTCGTTCGAGTGCGTCCCCGGCTGTCATGACTGCTGTGGCCCGGTGACCACGTCACCGGAAGAAATGTCGCGCCTGCCGCGCAAGACCCGGGCCGAGCAGGATGCGGCGATGGATGAGCTCAATTGCGTACACCTGGGGCCCGACGGCTGCACGGTGTATGACGAGCGTCCGCTGATTTGCCGACTGTTCGGCACGACCAAGACGTTGCCTTGCCCCAATGGGCGGGGGCCGGTGGAGCTGATTCATCCGCGGGTGGAGAAGCAGATTCATGAGTACATGGCGTCCACCCGACAGGTCCTCGTCTGAGGGAAGACCGAGGTTTGATCGTTCCCACGCTCCGCGTGGGAATGCCTCTTCGGACGCTCTGCGTTCGGCTCTGGATGGGACGCAGAGCGTCCCGGGCTGCATTCCCACGCAGAGCGTGGGAACGATCTCTGTGGGCTCAATCCGGAATCGGCAGGCTCAGGCTCTCTTTCACTTCTTCCATCACGATATAGCTCTTGGATTCGCGCACATGCGGCAGCTTGAGCAGAATGTCGCCCAGCAGCTTGCGGTACGAGGCCATCTCGGAAATCCGCGCCTTCACCAGATAGTCGAAATCCCCTGACACCAAGTGACATTCCAGCACATGGGGCAGTTTGAGCACCGCGCGGCGGAACTCCTCGAAAGTATCGCCCGACTTGTAATCCAGACTGATCTCGACGAACACCAGAAGGCTGCCCTTGAGGTGCTGCGGATTGAGCCGGGCGTTGTAGCCCATGATGATCCCTTCACGCTCCAGGCGCCGCACCCGCTCGGTACATGGCGTGGTCGAGAGCCCGACCTTTTCCCCAAGCTCGGTGAAGGAGATGCGGCCGTCCGCTTGCAGGATCCGCAGGATGTTGCGGTCGATCTTGTCCAGCTCACGTTTGGTTTGAGTGTTGGTACGCATAGGGGATGCGCCTCCGTGAAAAGGGTTTTTGCCGAGAATTCTCGCCAAATATAGGCAGTTATATAGTGAAATGCACTGCCTAATCTTTTTTACACTGCGCACATCAATGCTCTACAACTACGAACGTCAGCGGCAAGCCGCGATGAGGGATATGAAAATGCGCGTTATGGTCTTGGGTAGCGGCGTCATCGGTACCACCAGTGCTTATTATCTGGCCCGTGCCGGGTTCGAAGTGGTGGTGGTGGACCGTCAGCCAGCCGCTGCCATGGAGACCAGTTTCGCCAACGCCGGGCAGGTCTCGCCGGGTTATGCCTCGCCGTGGGCCGCGCCAGGCGTGCCGCTCAAGGCCATCAAGTGGCTGCTGCAACGCCACGCACCGCTGGCTATCAAGGCCACTGCCGACATCGATCAATACCTGTGGATGGCGCAGATGCTGCGCAACTGCACCGCCAACCGTTATGCGGTGAACAAGGAGCGCATGGTCCGTCTGTCCGAGTACAGCCGTGACTGCCTCGACGAATTGCGCGCTGAAACCGGCATTGCCTACGAAGGCCGCAGCCTTGGGACGACCCAGCTGTTCCGCACTCAGGCCCAGCTCGATGGCGCGGCGAAAGACATTTCCGTACTGAAAGAGTCCGGTGTTCCGTTCGAACTGCTCGACCGCGCCGGCATTGCCCGCGTTGAGCCGGCGCTGGCCGGCGTCACCGATATCCTCGCCGGTGCCCTGCGTTTGCCGAACGATCAGACGGGCGACTGCCAGATGTTCACCACTCGCCTGGCCGAAATGGCCGTCAAAATGGGCGTGGAATTCCGTTTCGGCCAGGATATCCAGAAACTCGATTTCGCCGGTGACCGCATCAACGGCGTGTGGATCGACGGCAAGCTGGAAACCGCTGACCGCTACGTGCTGGCCCTCGGCAGCTACTCGCCGCAGTTGCTCAAGCCACTGGGGATCAAGGCACCAGTTTATCCGCTCAAGGGTTACTCGCTGACCGTGCCGATCACCAACCCGGCGATGGCCCCGACGTCGACCATTCTCGACGAGACCTACAAGGTCGCGATCACTCGTTTCGACAATCGCATCCGCGTCGGCGGCATGGCTGAAATCGCCGGTTTTGACCTGTCGCTGAACCCGCGTCGGCGCGAAACCCTGGAGATGATCGTCAACGACCTCTATCCTCAGGGCGGCGATTTGGCCGAGGCCAGTTTCTGGACCGGTCTGCGCCCGACTACCCCGGACGGCACGCCAATCGTTGGCGCCACACCGTTCAAGAATCTGTTCCTGAACACCGGTCACGGCACACTCGGCTGGACCATGGCTTGTGGCTCCGGTCGCTTGCTGGCTGACCTGATGGCGAAGAAAACGCCGCAGATCAGCGCCGAAGGCCTCGATATTTCCCGTTACGGTAAAAAAACCCAGGAGTCCGCAAAACATGTCAATCCAGCGCCAGCTCACCAATGAGCGCATGAGCCAGATCGTCAGCCATAACGGCACCGTGTATCTGGCAGGGCAAGTCGGCGACGATATGAACGCCGGGATTGAACAGCAGACCCGTGAAACCCTCGCCAACATCGAGCGTTTGCTGGATTTGGCCGGGACCGACAAGAACCATTTGCTGTCGGTGACGATTTACTTGAAAGACATTGATGCGCACTTCGAAGGCATGAATGCGGTATGGGACAAGTGGCTGCCAAAAGGCGTCGCCCCGGCCCGCGCGACTGTCGAGTCGAAGCTGTGTGAACCAGAAATTCTGGTTGAGCTGTCGGTTGTCGCCGCTCTGCCATAAGCCTGCAAGAAAGATCCCTCTTCCGGTGCCGGTGGCGGTTCACGCCGCCAGCCAGCGCCGGTTTTTTATTCCCATGACCGCCTAGAAGTCTGCCGCCATGCGTCCAGCCCGTGCCCTGATCGACCTTCAAGCCCTGCGTCACAACTACCAGATCGCCCGTGAAATCACCGGGGCCAAGGCCCTCGCGGTGATCAAGGCCGATGCCTACGGCCATGGCGCGGTGCGTTGCGCCCAGGCGCTGGAAGCCGAGGCGGACGGATTCGCCGTGGCGTGTATCGAAGAGGCATTGGAGCTGCGTGCCGCCGGTATTCGTGCGCCGGTATTGTTACTCGAAGGTTTTTTCGAAGCCGATGAATTGTCGCTGATCGTCGAGCATGATTTCTGGTGCGTGGTGCATTCGTTGTGGCAGCTCGAAGCCATCGAGAAGGCCGCGCTGAGCAAGCCGATAACGGTCTGGCTCAAGCTCGATTCGGGTATGCACCGCGTGGGGCTGCATCCAAAGGATTATCAGGCGGCCTATCAACGGCTGCTGGCCAGCGGCAAGGTGGCGAAGATTGTGCTGATGAGCCACTTCGCCCGGGCCGACGAGCTGCACGATCAGGCCAGCGTCGAGCAAGTCGCAGTGTTTGAAGCCGCGCGTAAAGGCTTGTCGGCCGAGATCAGTCTGCGCAACTCGCCAGCGGTGCTGGGTTGGCCGCAGATTCCGAGCGATTGGGTTCGTCCCGGCATCATGCTCTATGGCGCGACGCCGTTCGAGGAAGCCAACGCCGTGGCATCGCGCCTGCAACCGGTGATGACGCTGGAATCGAAAGTGATCTGCGTGCGGGAGCTGCCGGCCGGTGAACCGATTGGTTACGGCGCCAAATTCATTACGCCCAAGCCTATGCGCGTCGGCGTGGTGGCCATGGGTTACGCCGATGGTTATCCGCGCCAGGCGCCGACCGGCACGCCGGTGTTGGTCGCCGGGCAACGCAGTCAGTTGATCGGCCGGGTGTCGATGGACATGCTCTGCGTCGACCTGACCGATGTGCCACAGGCCGGTCTGGGCTCGACTGTCGAGTTGTGGGGCAAAAACATCCTCGCCAGTGATGTAGCGGCGGCTGCCGGGACGATTCCTTACCAGATTTTCTGCAACCTGCGCCGGGTGCCAATGCTCTATTGCGAGGGTTAAGGCCAAACGCTACGAACCGGAAGTCGCCTCGCTGAACAGGATTCAGGTCCAAGTGTTGTAAATACTGAACGCTCTCGCCATGATAACGTTCAATATTCAAACAACCTGAATCCCTGGAGGCGCTAGCATTGGACGTCGGTGAACGACTGCAATCCATCCGTAAGCTCAAAGGACTTTCCCAGCGTGAGCTCGCCAAGCGCGCGGGTGTGACCAACAGCACGATTTCGATGATCGAGAAGAACAGCGTCAGTCCCTCGATCAGTTCGCTGAGGAAAGTCCTGGGCGGGATTCCCATGTCCATGGTCGAGTTCTTTTCCGAAGAAATCCTGCAGGAAAAACCGACGCAGATCGTCTACAAAGCCAACGAACTGATCGATATTTCCGATGGTGCAGTGACCATGAAACTGGTCGGCCGGGCTCATCCGAGCCGGGCTATCGCATTCCTCAATGAAATCTACCCGCCTGGCGCCGACACCGGTGACGAGATGCTCACCCATGAGGGCGAGGAAACCGGGATTTTGGTAGAAGGGCGACTGGAATTGGTGGTCGGACTCGAAACTTTTGTGCTCGAAGCCGGCGACAGCTACTACTTTGAAAGTACCAAGCCACACCGTTTCCGTAATCCGTTCGATGCGCCGGCGCGACTAATCAGCGCAGCCACGCCAGCCAATTTCTAAGAGAAGAGGCGTCCTGCCAGTATGGCGGCGGCACCCGAAGTGTTTTTCCGCCGCGTCACAAGACCCCTTCGACTTTGGGGTTGTTTCAGTGCGACGGGCTTACCGTTATACTTGCGCCCGCCTGCGAACCGTGGCCGTGGGCGTGACTAGCCACCATTGAGGGTGAACGCGTGAATCTAATTATGAAAATGCTGGCTGCACCAGCAACCGTATTGGCCCTATGGGCTGTCAGCGCTCAAGCTGCGACGAACGACGATATTGCCAAGCGCCTTGAACCAGTCGGCCAGGTCTGTGTGACGGGTCAAGAGTGCAAGGGGATGGAAGTGGCTGCCTCTGCTGGCGGCGGCGGAGCCAAGACCCCCGATGAAGTGATTGCAAAACATTGCAACGCTTGCCACGGCACCGGCCTGTTGGGCTCGCCGAAAATCGGTGACGCGGCGGCCTGGAAAGAGCGTGCGGATCATCAGGGCGGCCTCGACGGCATCCTGGCCAAAGCCATTACCGGTATCAACTCGATGCCGCCTAAAGGCACCTGCGCCGATTGCTCCGACGCCGAGCTCAAAGGCGCCATCCAGAAGATGTCCGGCCTGAAATAAGCCTGCCTCCTCAACAAAAAGCCGCTTGCGAGCGGCTTTTTTGTGCCCGCGATTTACCCTCGCAGGCTGTTCATTGCAGCAAAGACACGGCAAGCTCGGTCCAACCCCAATTCACGGAATGTAAGGGAAGATCAGATGGTGCAGCTGTGTTCTATCGAGCAAGCGGTCGATGATGTGTTGGCGCGGTTGCCGGCGCATATCCACATGGGTCTGCCACTCGGTCTGGGTAAACCCAACCATTTCGTCAATGCGTTGTTCCAGCGCGTCGCGCAATTGCCCGAGCGGCAGCTGACGATCTACACCGCCCTGTGCCTGGGTCGTCCTGCCTTGGGCGACGGTTTGCAAAAGCGCTTTCTCGAACCCTTCATCGAGCGGGTGTTTGGCGACTATCCGGAACTGGATTTTCTCGCGGGACTGCAACGCGACAGCTTGCCGAGCAACATTCATGTGCATCAATTCTTCATGCAACCGGGCAGCCTTCTCCATAGCGCGTCGGCCCAGCAGGACTATGTCAGCAGCAACTACAGCCATGCCGCGCGGGACATCAATGCCGCCGGTTTGAACCTGGTGGCGCAATTGGTAGCCAGCCATGGCGAGCATCCCGATCGCCTGAGTCTGAGCTGCAACCCGGACATCACCCTCGACCTGTTTCCGATGATCGCCAAACGGCGGGCAGCGGGGGAGACGATCCTGCTGGTCGGCCAGGTGCACAACGATCTGCCCTATATGCCGGGGGATGCGGAAGTCGGCATCGACGCTTTCGACTTGCTGATCGACGAGAAAGACAACAGCACGTTGTTCTCGACGCCGAACATGCCCGTCGGATTCCAGGATCACTTCATTGGTTTGCACGCCAGCACCCTGGTGCGCGATGGCGGCACGTTGCAGATCGGCATTGGCTCCATGGGGGATGCCCTGACCGCCGCCTTGTTGGCGCGGCAGGCTGACAATGACGGTTACAAAGCCTTGCTGGCAGATATCAATCTCAGCCAGTGGGCGCAATTGATAGACCGCGAAGGCGGTGTCGAGCCATTCGTCAAAGGCCTCTACGGCTGCAGCGAAATGTTCGTCAACGGTTTGCTGGTGCTGGCCGACGCCGGGATTGTGCGGCGCAAGGTTTACCCGGATGTGCCGACCCAGCAACAGGCGAATGCCGGCACCCTGGACGAAGCCGCGCAAAACGACGGCATTTCGGTGCACGGCGGGTTCTTCCTCGGGCCGCGCAGTTACTACGAGCGCTTGCGCGAACTGCCGCAAAACAAGCGGCTCGAATTCAACATGACCCGCATCAGCTACATCAACGAGCTCTACGGTCAGGAAGAACTCAAGCGCTTGCAGCGCCTCGATGCGCGCTTCATCAACTCCGCGTTCACCGTGACCCTGCTCGGCGCTGGCGTTGCCGATCAACTGGAAGACGGGCGTGTGCTCAGCGGCGTTGGCGGACAATACAATTTCGTCGCCCAGGGCCATGCGCTGCAAGGCGCGCGTTCGGTGTTGATCCTGCGCAGCTGGCGCGAGGCGGGAGGTGAAGTCAGTTCGAATATCGTCTGGGAATACGGCCACTGCACCATCCCGCGGCATTTGCGCGACATCGTGGTGACCGAGTACGGCATCGCCGATTTACGCGGCAAGACCGACGCGGCGGTAATCGAGGCATTGCTCAACATCAGCGACTCTCGCTTCCAGCCAGGATTGATCGAGCAGGCGCAGAGCGTTGGCAAGTTGCCGAAGAATTTCCGTATCGATCCGCGTTTTGCCGACAACAGTCCGCAGCGTTTGCAGGCGATCCAGGCACAGCACCCGAACCTGTTTCCGGAATATCCGCTGGGGTGTGATTTCACTGAGGTGGAGCGGGATCTGTTGCGGGCGCTGAACTGGCTGAAGAGCAAATTCAAGCTGACGGAGATTCTGGAACTGGGCAAGGCAGCGCTGGATGCGCCGGAGCCTTCGGCGTTTCCCGAGCATCTGGAGCGGATGCAGCTGACCAATCCGGAAGGCTTGAAAGAGGAATTGTTTCAGCGACTGTTGCTCACCGGCCTGAAGGCCACCGCGCAATAACGGCCAGCACAAAACAACTGTGGGAGCCAGCCTGCTGGCTCCCACAGGGGAAATGCGGTTGCTGCTGGTTATTCGATGAAGGTGACGACGCCGCCAGCCAGCGACTGAACGCGAGCCAGCGATTCAACGCGATAACCCTGCGCATCCAGTTCCGCACGGCCGCCCTGGAACGATTTCTCGATCACGATCCCCAAACCGGCAACGGTTGCGCCAGCCTGTTTGATGATCGAGATCAGCGCTTGCGATGCCTTACCGTTGGCCAGGAAGTCATCGATGATCAGCACGCGGTCGCTGCTGGTCAGGTGGCGCGGAGATATCGCCACGGTGCTTTCGGTCTGCTTGGTGAACGAGTAGACGGTCGCCGACAGCAGGTTCTCAGTCAGGGTCAGGGACTGATGCTTGCGCGCAAAAATCACCGGGACGCCCAGGTTCAGACCGGTCATGATCGCCGGGGCAATGCCCGAGGCTTCGATGGTGACGATCTTGGTGATCCCCGAGTCCTTGAACAGCGTGGCGAATTCGTCGCCGATCAGCTTCATCAGGGCCGGATCAATCTGGTGGTTCAAAAAGGCGTCGACTTTCAGGACCTGGTCGGAAAGCACGATGCCTTCTTCGCGAATTTTCTTGTGCAGTGCTTCCATGAAGCTTTCCTCTAAGGACGGCTGTGCGTCCAAGGCTGGTTAAAAAGTAGTCGATTCTAGCGCTTTAACATCGCGCGTATATCCGCCAATGCGGTATTGCCGCGAACGGCCTTGACCTCGACGGGCGTGTCGTCGGTGCCTTCCCAGGCCAGATCGTCCGGCGGCAACTCATCGAGGAAGCGGCTCGGCGCGCAATCGATGATCTCGCCATATTGCTTGCGCTTGGCGGCGAAGGTGAAGGCCAGGGTCTGACGCGCCCGGGTAATGCCGACATAGGCCAGCCGGCGTTCTTCTTCGATGGTGTCGGCTTCGATGCTGGAGCGGTGCGGGAGGATTTCCTCTTCCATGCCCATGATGAACACGTACGGGAATTCCAGGCCTTTGGACGCGTGCAAGGTCATCATCTGCACACCTTCGGCGCCGTCTTCCTCTTCCTGCTGACGTTCCAGCATGTCGCGCAGCACCAGTTTGCCGATGGCGTCTTCGACGGTCATCTCGCCTTCTTCGTCCTTCTCCAGCGTGTTCTTCAACGCTTCGATCAGGAACCAGACGTTGCCCATGCGGTAATCGGCGGCCTTGTCGCTGGAGCTGTTGGTGCGCAGCCAGTTCTCGTAGTCGATGTCCATGACCATGCTGCGCAGCGCCGAGATCGGGTCTTCGCCGGCGCACTGTTCGCGCACCTTGTCCATGAAGCGCTTGAAGCGCGACAGGCGATCGGTGAAGCGCGCATCCAGGTGTTCGCCCAGGCCGATTTCGTCGGTGGCGGCGTACATCGAGATCTTGCGTTCGGTGGCGTAGTTGCCCAGTTTTTCCAGCGTGGTCGAACCGATCTCCCGGCGCGGAACGTTGATCACCCGCAGGAAGGCGTTGTCGTCATCCGGGTTCACGATCAGGCGGAAGTAGGCCATCAGGTCTTTCACTTCCTGACGACCGAAAAAGCTGTTGCCGCCGGACAGTCGATACGGAATCTGGTGGTGTTGCAGCTTCAGTTCGATCAGCTTGGCCTGGTAGTTACCGCGATACAGGATCGCGAAATCGCTGTACGGCCGGTCCGTGCGCAAGTGCAGGGTCAACAGTTCCACGGCCACGCGCTCGGCTTCGGCGTCTTCGTTGCGGCAGCGGATCACGCGGATCTCGTCGCCGTGGCCCATTTCGCTCCACAGCTGCTTTTCGAATTCGTGCGGGTTGTTGGAGATCAACACGTTGGCGCACCGAAGGATGCGGCTGGTGGAGCGATAGTTCTGCTCCAGCATGACCACTTTCAGGGACGGATAGTCGTCCTTGAGCAACATCAGGTTTTCCGGCCGCGCCCCGCGCCAGGCGTAGATCGACTGGTCATCGTCGCCCACCACGGTGAACTGGTTGCGTGTGCCGATCAGCAACTTCACCAGCAAATACTGGCTGGCGTTGGTGTCCTGGTATTCGTCCACCAGCAGGTAGCGGACTTTGTTCTGCCACTTTTCGAGAATGTCGGCGTGTTCCTGGAACAGCTTCACGGGCAGCAGGATCAGGTCGTCGAAGTCCACCGCGTTGAACGCCTTGAGCGTGCGCTGATTGTGGGTGTAGACGATGGCGGCGGTCTGTTCCTTCGGGTTGCGCGCGTTTTCCAGGGCTTCGGGCGGCAGGATCAGGTCGTTTTTCCACGAGCCGATCATGTTCTTGATCTCGTCGACACCGTCGTCGCCCGAGT
>Ga0157371_10002299_pt1 | contig 18410 bp, 14 predicted proteins | sample C45metaG_FD_113462 | JGI IMG/M metagenome (GOLD analysis project Ga0157371, IMG submission 113462) | Corn rhizosphere microbial communities from Kellogg Biological Station, Michigan, USA - C4-5 metaG | ecosystem: Host-associated > Plants > Roots > Rhizosphere > Soil | place: USA: Michigan...
AAAACAAATGTTTCCAATGAAGTAGCAGTAACGTCACCAACTGAAGAAAAACCGGCAGAAAAAGCTACGGAAACAATTGCACATCCTGCTCCTACCGAACAAGAACCGGAAGATGTAAAAACAGACAAGCCGCAAGCTACTGTTTCCCAGCCGGAACCCGCTACAACCGTTACTAACAGTGAAACAACAAAAATCAGCGGCAGTCTTTCCGGCGGCTATTTTAAAAATTTATACAACCAGCAAACAACAGAAAAACCGGCAGTTAGTAAAACCGGAAGCGCAGGAGTTTTTAAATCTACCAGTGGCTGGCAGGATGGAAAATATTATTGCTTTAATAATGAAGCAGCACCGGGAACTGTTATAAAAGTAACAGATAACGCTACAGGAAAAAGCGTTTATGCGAAGGTGTTAGATGCGATTCCTGACATAAAACAAAACTCAGGATTAGCCGTAATTATCAGCAATGCCGCTGCGCAAGAATTAGGTGTTGGTGAAAATAAATTTGATTGTTCGTTTAGCTATGCAAAATAGATTTCTTCTTAAAGTTATTTTTGCTTTCTACACCAGGTTTTAAAGTAAAAAAAGGTACACAAAGCGGTTTCCTTTCTGAATCTTTGCCTTCGCCGCTTCATGCGACAAAAATTTCCCGGAAAGAAAAAAGAGAACTGTTTTTTTACACAAACGGAATTTCTTTGTCAACGTTTTGTGCTCTTCGAGGCTTGGTGCGAAAGAGTTTTTTCCGAATGGAAAAAGAAAATGTTTTCCCACGGGAAAGTCACATAATTTCATTCTTAATTATTTCTTATTTATTGTTTCAATATTTCTTATTTCATCAAAACATCAATAATTTTACTAAAAAATTAAACCAATGAATTTAACTAACAGGAATTCCAACATTACAAATATCACTTACGTTCCAACAGGGGAAGAAACACGCACGCGCTCTTTTATTGCGAATGTTTTTTTACTCATGTTTCTGGCTCTTGGCGTTTCAGCATTATTTGCATGGCAGTTTTCAGTAAACGAACAATTATTGGCATATCTGATTACTCCAACAGGCTTGACAGGATTGGGAAAAATTACTTTGTTTGCACCCTTGGGATTTGTGCTCATCATGTCGTTCGCTTATCAGCGACTTTCATCAACAGCTCTAATGGCTTTATTTATAGCTTATGCAACGATTAATGGAATCAGTTTCAGTTTTATTTTACTTGCGTTTACTCCTGGTTCTGTTCTCGGATGTTTCCTTTCTGCATCTGCGATGTTTGGTGTAATGGCAGTAATGGGATATACCACTAACCAGGATCTTACCAAATTCGGACGAATCTTAATGATGGGCGTTATTGGTGTATTGATAGCAATGGTCATTAACTTCTTTTTACACAGCAGCCAGTTAGATTATATTATCAGCATCATCGGTGTGATGGTGTTTACCGCTCTCACTGCGTATGATGTTCAAAAATTAAAAAGGATTGGCGAAGGGATCGAATATGAAGGTGGTGCAGCAGCAAATGATGTAAAGAAAATGTCTATTCTTGGCGCGTTAACTTTATACCTGGACTTCATTAATATTTTCCTTTTCTTACTCCGCATGTTTGGAAACAGAAGATAATAAATTCAAAACATTTATAAATAAAAAAGACGGTTTTAACAGCCGTCTTTTTTTTGTCAAACTGACTATGTTTTAAACGGATAACGCGACTGGCTTATGCAACCTGCGATAAAAAAATGCCAGTAAAATACAAACGCCCGCGAGAATATACCAGAGTATTTTAAAGCCATAGTATTCCGCGATCAAAGAACCTGCAAATGGCCCTACAGCCTGCGCTGACGCCCATGCTACCGTGTATAAAGCGGCATACTGTCCGCGATTATTTTGTTGTGCTCTTCCAATCCACCAGGCATTCATAAACGGCATTGAAAATATTTCACCAAACGTGATAAAAGCCATCGACATCACTCCAATAAAAGTGGCGTTCATCGGGGGTATATTCAGCAATAAAAATGAAACGGCAACCAATAACATTCCACTCGAAATAAAATGAAGCGACGGCCTTTTTCCTTCCAAAGTAAATATGGTAATCATTTCAAAAACACTGATGATCACTCCATTTAACGCCATCAAAACGCCAATGAAAAAAACACTCAATTTAAATTTCTCGCGAAAGAATACAGGGATAGTCGTAAACATTTGAAAGAAACAAAATGCAAAAATAAAAGTGAGCAAAACAAAGGCAACATACGTGCGGTCTTTATAAGCCGAATCAACAATTACATTTTTTTCTTTCTTAATTTTTTCTGTAGATGAATTGCGTGTAGGCGACAACGTTATATACAATAAAATTGCCGCAGCAAGGTTTGAAGTGCCATCTACCCAAAATAATAAATGATAGTTTACACTTGCCAGGAATCCTCCTAAAGCACCACCTACAGCCCATCCTACATTTATCGAAAGCCTGTTCAAAGAATAAGAACGCGTCCTGTTTTTTTCTTACTGTAATGAGCGATAGCAACCGTGTTGGCAGGCCTGAAAGATTCATTGAGCAGGGCGAGAAAAAAAGTAGTAACACAAATTGAATTGTAAGAATGCATTTGACCCAAAACAATAAAGAGAATTCCGCCTCCTATAAGAGCCGCCAATTGCACATAGAAATATCCTATTTTATCTACTAACTTTCCTCCGATCAATGCGCCAGTTATTGCGCCCAAACCAAATACACTCATTACAAAACCGGCTTTGCCAATTGAAACGCCAAATTGCTGCGTGAGGTAAATCGTCATAAACGGAATAACCATTGTCCCCATTCGATTTACCAGCATCACCAAAGAAAGCCACCAGGTGCCTGAAGAAAGGCCACCGTAAGCTTTTTTATAAAGAGAAAAAGCATTTCTGATTAACATATAGCCGAATTGAACATGAAGATACTAACGAATCTGTTGGAGTAAAGCAACAAAAAAATCCATTTCATATTCTTAAAATGAAATGGATTTACAATCTTGTTTACGTTAAACTATTTGTACAAAATCTCGTAGTATTCTTCTACCATTCTGTTGCTGTTAAAAGCAAACTGCACATCGCGCATCCCGTTTTTTACGATTTGTCTCCAGGTTTCAAAATCATTATAATACAGTGGCAGAATGTCATTTTCAAGGATCTCATAGATTTTATTCAGATCATAATTGTCCTGTTCTTCCACATGCATATTCATATAATCAGCCGGCGGAACAACAAAGCCGTTGTTTCCATTATTGATAAACTCACATATCCATCCATCATTGGTGCTTAGGTTCACAGCGCCGTTCATGGCGGCCGTCATTCCACTGGTGCCGCTTGCTTCACGCGGTACACGAGGATTATTTAGCCAAACATCAGCCGCTTGTTTTAACCGTTTACTCAAAGCAAGTTCATAGCCGGTACAAACGGCAACATTTTTATATTGCTTGCTTAAATTAACCAAATGATTAAAATCGTTGATTGCTGGAAAATCGAGTGGGTAAGGCTTTCCCGCCCAAATGATCTGAACAGGATATTTGGAATTATTGAGCAACGCTTCAAATCTTGTATGATCTCTTGTAATTAATTCTGCTCTTTTATAACCTGCAAATCTTCTTGCCCAAACAATTGTCAACACATCCGGATCCATTAATTTTCCCGTCTGGTCTGCAACAATTGCGAGCGCGCGTTGTTTCAAATGCTTTTTTCTTTCGTCGAACCAATCATCATTATGTTCCTCTCTTGCCCGATACAGTTGTTTGTCGGCCCAGTAGCGCCAGTTTTGTGCATTGGTAATTGCTTTTATTTCACAAATACCGTCATACTTATACCACATTTGCCGACTTACTTCGCCATGCAACTGTGAAACGCCATTAGCAAGATGGGCAAAGCGCAAAGCAGCAAGGGAATGATTAAAAAGATCATCGGTCATTCCGGTAAGTTCGCGGACTTTTTGCAAAGGCATTCCGCAGAAATAACTCATTTTTTCACAAAGAAAAATATCATGCTTTTCATTGCCGGCTTCTTCAGGAGTATGTGTTGTAAAAACCAAACGTTTCCTTATATCTTCAACATTTCCAAACTTTTTATATAAATAAAATGCAGCACTGACTGCGTGCGCTTCATTCAGATGATATAAATCCGGATCATAATTCATCAGATCAAGCAACTTTGCCCCTCCTACTCCCAGCAAAATAAATTGTGCCATTTTTGTAGCCGCATTTCCATCATAAAGACGGTGACAAATCGTTTGTGAAACATAATCATTCTCCGGATCATCTGTGCTCAATAAAAATAAAGGAGCTGAATTAAATGTTTTTGGATTGAGATATAAAACTTTTACCCAAACCGGGTGGTCGTGGATTTCGATCTGAAAGCGAATTCCTGTTTCTTCCAAAAAATTATAGATCTTTTCTATCCACACAACCTTTAAAGTCTGATCAGGATTTCTTGCCTGGTCATAATAGCCTTCTTTCCACAAAATGCCGATCCCTATCAGGTTTTGGCGCAATTCATAAGCGCTTCGCAGATGTGATCCTGATAAAAATCCAAGGCCGCCGCTATATATTTTTAAGGGTTGGTCAATTGCGTATTCCATAGAGAAATAAGCCACTTTCTTCTGATATCTCTCATTAATTTCATAGGGGATTTCATAATTTTCAAAACTCATATCGATCAAATAAAATTTATTGGGGCGAATATAAACGTAAAAAATAAGAAATTATTTGTTTTGCAGAAGATAGTGTGTAGCATTTACACACGTATTATTAACAACATTAATTGCCAGCAATATTTAAAAGGAGTTTAAACAACCGCAGTCACTTCAATTTCAATCAGTAATTCCGGATCAATAAGTCTGCTTACTTCTACCATCGTTGTTGCCGGTTTTATTTCGGCAAAGAAAAGTGAATGAGCCCTGGCAATTTGTTCCCATTTGGTAATGTCAGTTACAAACATTCTTGTCCTTACCACGTCTTTCAGGCTACTTCCTGCTTCAATTAATATCTTCTCAATTTTTTGAAAAATAAAAACCGATTGAGCATAAATATCTCCTTTGCCAACGACGATTTCTTTGTCAAGTGCAGTTGTTCCTGAAATTTCTATCACATTTCCAGCTTTAACTGCGCGAGAATATCCTACAATATTTTCATAGGGAGTACCTGAACTAATCTGTTGCTTGTTGTTCATACAATTTATTTTTTTAATTTTCGTTACTTATTTTTAGATTTGTCTAAATTTAATTTTATACAACATGAAATTATCTGAGAGCGAAGAAAATTACATAAAAAGTATTTACAATTTACAGGAGAAAACTGAAAAGGTAAATACGAATTCGTTGGCGGCCTTTCTTAATACAAGTGCAGCATCGATTACAGACATGCTCAAAAAGTTAAAAAGTAAAAAGCTGCTGGAATACAAAAAATATTACGGCTTCAGATTAAATGAGGCTGGCAATAAAGAGGCATTAAAGATTATCCGAAGGCATCGGCTTTGGGAATTTTTTTTAGTATCGAAGCTGGAAATGGAGTGGGAAAAAGTTCATGACATCGCCGAAGAGCTGGAACATGTAAGCAGCCTGGAGCTCATCAACAAATTAGACATTTACCTCGGAAAACCGAAAATAGATCCGCATGGCGATCCGATACCGGATGAAAAAGGGAGGATAATTGTGCTGAAACAAAAGCCGTTAAAAGATCTGGCTGTAAAACAAAACGCCATAGTCAGTTCTGTAGGAAATCAAACAACAGAAATGATGGAAATGCTAAACCACTATGGTATTGCCATCGGATCGCAGATTAAAGTTCTGAAAGCGTTTGATTTTGATGGTTCGCTACAAATAAAAATAGCAAGAAAACCTGAATGTATCATTAGCGGAATGGCCGCACAAAATATTTACGTTTATGATAATTGAAAAGAGCCATGATGAATATTCATTGGGACAAATTCATGAAAGTATAGATACAAAGAAAAGAACCGGATGGCGAAAAATCTTTTCATTCTTAGGGCCCGCCTATTTAATAAGTGTGGGTTATATGGATCCGGGAAACTGGGCTACAGATCTACAAGGTGGAAGTAAGTTCGGTTATTCGCTTATCTGGGTATTATTGATGAGCAACCTGATGGCTTTATTGCTGCAGGGATTGTCTGCACGTCTTGGAATTGTACGTGGCCGAGACCTGGCGCAAGCTAACAGGGAAGCGTACCCTAAATTTTTAAATTTTGTTCTTTACATTTTAGCTGAAATTGCCATTGCTGCCTGCGACCTTGCTGAAGTATTAGGAATGGCTATCGGAATTCAATTACTTACCGGACTGCCGCTCATCTGGGGCGTTTGCATTACCGTGCTTGATACCTTTCTATTATTGTATTTGCAAAAGCTTGGAATGAAGAAGATGGAAGCCTTTATTATTACACTGGTGGCTGTTGTTGCAGGAGCTTTTCTGATACAGATCATTTTAGCAAAACCAGATTTAGCAGAAGTGGCTTCGGGCTTCATTCCATCTCTTCCCGGCAAAGAAGCGCTCTATATTGCCATTGGTATTATTGGCGCTACCGTGATGCCACACAATCTGTATTTACATTCTGCGTTGGTACAAACAAGAAAAATTGAACGAACAGAAAAAGGAATTAAACAGGCATTGAAATTCAACAGAGTTGATAGTGCCATTGCCCTTAACATTGCTTTTTTAGTCAACGCAGCTATCCTGGTTTTAGCAGCAACGGTATTTTTTAAAACTGGAAATTCACAGGTGGCACAGCTCAGGGAAGCGCATGAATTACTTCCGGGATTTTTAGGAAATGTTGCCCCGGTCTTATTTGCTGTTGCTTTAATCGCAGCCGGCCAAAGCTCAACTGTAACGGGCACCCTGGCAGGACAAATCGTGATGGAAGGATATTTAAAATTAAGAATTAGTCCCTGGATAAGAAGATTAGTTACCCGGTTAATTGCCATTATTCCTGCTGTAATTGTAATATTAATTTATGGAGAAAGTGAAGTCGACTGGTTATTAATCCTAAGCCAGGTAATATTAAGTGTTCAATTGGGATTTGCGATAGTCCCTTTGATTCACTTCGTAAGCGACAAATCTAAAATGGGAAAGTTTGTAATTGATCCGGTCACCAGGCTTTTTGCGTGGATAATAGCCATCGTACTGGTTTATTTAAATTTCAAAATGCTCATAAGCGAGACAGCACCGGTATTCCAGGGCAATAATATTTTCGAACAAACACTTATTATTATTGCCGCCATATTTTTTTCAGGATTGCTTCTGTATATTATTGCCGAACCGTTTATAGCAAAAACAAAATTGCTTGCATCAATTAAAATACATCCGGAAATGGAAGCTATAAATTTTAATATCCCCCAATATCATCGGATTGCGGTGGCGCTTGATTTTTCTGAGAACGATAAAAAGCTGATCCGCTACGCGATCGGACAGGGAAATGCAGGTACCGGATATATTCTTATTCATGTTGTAGAAAGCGTGTCAGCAAGGCTTTGGGGCAATCAGAGTTATGATTATGAAACAAGAAAAGATCGGAAGCAATTAGACCATTATGTAAATCAACTAAAACAAAATGGCTATACTGCTAAAGGGTTGCTTGGTTTTAAAAATCCGGCAAAAGAAATTGTAAGATTGGCAAAAGAATCAAATGCGGATATGCTGATAGTTGGTGTACATGGCCATCGTGGGTTGAAAGATTTGATTTATGGACAAACGGTGAATACTGTAAGACACCAATTAAAAATTCCTGTGCTGATGGTCAGTTTGAAGGAATAATCCAGAATTTAAAATCCTTCTTTTTGTTTGTTTACTATAAAGAAAAAACTTTGATCAGGGTTGATAAAGAAAAAATCTTTCTGCTCATAGATCTTTAACACAGCTTTATCTTACTCACTTTTTACTTTTCCCTTTCTAATTACTGGCTTTCAGAATTGTTAATTTTTCTTTTTCACATTAAGAAAATAACAATGGCATGATTTTAGACTTTATAGTATTTATATCGAAAAATTCAAACAATTTTCCGAGAAAAAAAAATCTTCTTATCACATTTTTTTTAATTAAAAAAACTTAACAATGAACGAAAATAATGATCAGCTAGTTACTGAAAAAAAGCGGGTAGATTCAAAGAATCTGCTGCTTGGAATATTGATCGCGGCAATTATAATCCTTGCCGGATTTTTCATTTACGATCACAGCAATTCCAATGAAAAACTTAAAACACAGGAAACAGAAGTTGCAAAGGTCACTACCGAAAAGAGCAACCTCCAATCAAGCTTTGATGCTTCATTAGCCCGCCTTGATTCCATGCAAACTGTAAACACAGAAATGGATAGCAATTTGTCGGCGAGCAAAAATGAAATCGCAAAAATGAAATCCGAAATCAGGAGCATTTTAAACAAGAAGAATGCTACCTCTCACGAACTTTCAAAAGCACGCAACCTCATCGCGCAGTTGAATGGAAAAATTTCTGATTTGGAATCACAAGTTGCAATGCTTACTCAGCAAAATGACAGCCTGAGACAAAATGTAGCTGTTCTTACAACTGAGAAAGAAACTTTATCACGCAACCTTGATTCTACTATTGTAATTAAAAAAGTGCTTGAGAAAAAAGTAGATGTAGCTTCTACTTTAAACGCTGATAACATTACTATTACTCCTGTGAAAGTAAAAAATAACGGGAAAGAAAAAGTTTCTACTGTTGCAAAACGTGTAGATAAATTATTAGTAAGTTTTGATGTTAATAACAGGATCATTCAACCCGGTACTACAGACCTGTATGTCGTAGTAATTGGCCCTGATGGAAAACCTGTAACAACACCGGCCTCAAGCGGCGACACTTTTACTACCCGCGAAGAAGGCGATAAATCTTTTACAGCTAAACTTCCTGTTGACCTGGAGACTGCAAAAACAAAAAATGTTCAATTTGCATTTGCACCAGGCTCACATTTTCAACAAGGAAGTTATAAAATCCAGATTTATCAAAACGGATTTTTAATTGGAGAAAAAACCCGTGAATTAAAAAAAGGTGGCTTGTTTAGTTAGGAAAACCTTTTACGTTTATCTCTGAAAATAAAACTACCCGGTTATTAAAAAATCCGGGTAGTTTTTTTATAAAACCTTCTATCGCTTATTAAAAAAAATTACGTTTGTCCTTAACCGTTATCATACCAAAAAGACACTTTTCATGATTCAAAATGATTTCATACTTTCAATGTTATAAATAACGAACATGAAAAGCATATTCGCACTTATTTTTTTGCTTGCATCATTTTCTGCCAGTGCTCAAAAAACTGATAAAGCATTACAAAGTCAACTGGTAAATCTGGTAAAAGGATTTAATGGTGATGTAGGCATTTATGTTTATGATATTTCAAAAAATAAAATCGCAGAAGTTAATGCCGACACCATTTTTCCTACAGCAAGTATGGTAAAAGTACCGATCCTTATTGGTCTGATGCATAAAATACATAATGGCGATTTGTCACTCCACCAGGAAATGCTTTTTACTGATTCTGTACGATATTCGGAAGGACAGGAGATCCTTGCCTCCTTTAAAGACAGTACGAAGATTCCGCTTAATCAATTGATGATGCTCATGATGAGCATGAGCGATAACGGTGCCAGCCTTTGGCTGCAGGGACTTGCGGGCGGCGGAACTCAAATAAACAAATATCTTGACAGCCTGGGAATGAAATATACGCGCGTAAACAGCCGGACAGAAGGGAGAAAAAGTAACTGGCAACAATACGGCTGGGGCCAAACGACGACGAAAGAAATGGCGACGTTAATGAAGGATATTGTAGAAAATAAAATAATCAATAAACAAATCAGTGAAAGAATGTTGCGGTTGATGAGCAGGCAGTTTTGGGACGAAGACGCGATCTCGCAAATACCACCTAATGTTTTTGTGGCCGATAAAAGTGGCGCAGTAGATCAAACAAGAGACGAAGTATTGTATGTAAACGGACCGCATCCTTATATTTTCTGCATTTGCACAAAAAATAATAAAGATACCAGTTGGGAAACCAATAATGAGGCTTGGGTTCTTACGCGAAAATTATCTGCATTATTGTGGAAGCATTTTAATCCAAAATCTGACTGGCAGCCGAGCGAATACCTGAAATAATTTTTAAATTAGAAGAATTAAAAACTGTTTTATTTGTTGATTTACTATTAAAAGATTTTGCTTAAAAAACAAGCTGATTTCTTTAGTAAACGCTGACATTTTTCAAAATTAAAGTGCCGCAGAAAACTTGGTTATAGAAAAAAAATTAAAAACCAATAAAGAAAAACGTTAACAGATAGTTAAACAACGGCAATTAAATCCGGTCGGTGTTAACCTGCCTCATTTTTGTTAGTCTATAAGAGTAAACAACACATCATGAAATATATATACCAAATTGCGGCTCTTTTCCTCTTTTTGGCATTTGCATCTTGCAGTACTTCCAGGTATTACCAAACAGATGCAGATGGTTACCAGAATTATGACGAACAACCGACAATCACTTATCAGCAGTTTTATACTGAGTTAAGCCCTTACGGAAGTTGGATTAACTATCCAAGTTATGGTCCTGTATGGGTTCCAAATCAACCAAATTTCAGACCCTATTATACAAACGGACAATGGGTTTATACAGATTATGGCTGGACCTGGGCATCCGATTATAATTGGGGCTGGGCTCCTTTTCATTATGGAAGATGGATGCAGGATCCTTCGTATGGATGGGTATGGGTTCCTGGCACTGAATGGGCGCCAGCGTGGGTTGCATGGCGCGGTGGCGGAGATTATTATGGATGGGCACCTCTCGGTCCGGGAATGAATACTTCAAATTACTATGGCTCAATTCCTTCATACGATTGGACATTTGTTCCAAGCCGTTATATCACCAGTCCACGAATCAATAATTATTATGTAAATCAATCCAGAAATGGAATGATCATAAACAATACAAGGATCATTAATAATACAACGGTTTCAACCGCGAACAGGCGTGCGGCTACTCCTTACTACAATGCGGGACCACCAGTGCGGGAAGTTGAAAGATCAACCGGATCACAGATACGAAAATATAACGTGGTTCAATCCGATAAACCAACAGCCCCGCAGATAACAAACAACGCTATCCGGGTTTTCAGACCGGCAGTAAAACAAACTGCGAATTCAGCTCCTGAAAGAATTACAGATTTGAATCAAACAAGAACTACTAATCGAAATAGTGAACAAAATACAAACCAGGCAGCGCCAGTAAGAGAATTTCCAAGAGATCAGACACCACAAATTAACAGGAATGAACCGCCGGTGAATAGCCGCCCTTCAATCGCTCCAAACAGAAATAATGCGCCGGAAAGGGCTTTTCCAAATACAAATACTCAACCACCGGTTCAAAGAAATCCTGATGTAATTCAACAAAACCGGTCTAACAGCAATGTACAGCCGGCTGCCCCCAGGGAAGAAAACACCAATCCACCTGTTAGAACTTTTCCAAACAGAAATGCTACGCCTCCGGTACAAAGAAATCCGGATCCTGTAATGCAAAACCCATCAGAAAGGCAGCCGGCGGCAGCACCTGATAACAGGAGTAATGCGCCGGTAAGAACTTTCCCGGGTCGCCAACAACTCAATGCAAATTCCCGCGCACAGAATACCAGGAATTCGACGCCAGTTAGGAATCAGGAAGCAAGATCATCTAATCCACCGGAGAGAAAACCTGTAGTAAGGGAAAAGCAGGAAATAAAAGTTGTAAGACCGGCCCAAACTGTAAGGGAATTTAATAACAAGAATGAAAAAAAATAAAGCCGGCTAAAACATTGAATTTGCAGTTTCAGTAAACAAATAAAAAAAGCAGATTCATATTTTATTTTACATTTTCTTACATGGATGCACAGAACAAATGCTATTGCAATAAATTTGCAATCCATGATAAATATTCTTGCCATCGAATCTTCCTGTGACGAAACCGCAGCATCAGTTTGCAGGGATGGAATGATTTTGAGTAATGTAATTTCCAGCCAGAAGATTCATGAAAAATATGGAGGCGTGGTTCCGGAACTCGCCTCGAGAGCACATTTGGAAGCGATTGTGCCAGTAGTAGATCAGGCTTTACAAATAGCGAAAGTAACATTAAAAGATATTGACGCATTTGCTTTTACACAATCTCCCGGGCTGATTGGTGCTCTGCTTGTAGGTGCAGAATTTACAAAGTCACTTGCGTTGGTTTTTAATAAACCTTTGATTGCTGTTCACCACATGGAAGCTCATGTTTTGGCGAATTTGATTCAACCGATCAACAGCGAAAATAAAATTCCAAAGTTTCCTTTTTTATGTCTTACTGTTAGCGGCGGCCACACGCAAATCGTCTTGTGCCAGTCGCCTTTAAATCAAAAGGTAATTGGCCAAACGCTTGATGATGCCGCCGGAGAAGCATTTGATAAATCAGCAAAAATTTTAGGATTACCGTATCCTGGAGGCCCGCTGATTGATAAATATGCGAAAGAAGGAAATGGGAATAAATACAAATTTCCTGAGCCAAGAATTGATGATTTAAATTTTAGTTTTAGTGGATTAAAAACTTCCTTTTTATATTTTATCCGCGATGAAAAATTAAAGAATGAAAATTTTGTGGAAGAAAATCTGCCCGATATTTGCGCCTCTATTCAATCGCGGATCGTTTCTATTTTATTAAATAAATTAAAAAAGGCGGCTACTGAAACAGGAATTAAGGAAGTGTGCATAGCAGGCGGAGTAAGCGCCAATAGCGGATTACGCAGTGCTTTTGAAAAAACAGGAAAGGAAGAAGGATGGAATACCTTCATTCCAAAATTTGAATATTGCACAGATAATGCAGCAATGATTGCAATCACTGCTTATTATAAATATCTTAATTCAGAGTTCGACAATTTATCGGTTGTTCCGTCTGCAAGAACTGCATAACATTCATCAACTTTTATATTTTGCCGAACAATTATTTTCAATTCAAACAATTCAAAATAAAACAGGAAAAGTCTAGCATGAAAGTGTGCACAGATTCTTGTTTATTTGGCGGATATATTGCTGATAAAATTGAAAAGAAAATTATTACGCCAAAAAGAATTTTGGATATTGGATCCGGAACAGGATTATTGAGTTTGATGATCGCTCAAAAATCAGAGGCAATGATAGATGCAGTGGAAATTGATAAAAATGCATTTATTCAAACAAAAGACAATTTCTCTCAAAGCCGATGGAGTCAACGATTACATGCTTTTCATCACGATATAAAAGAATGGAACAGTAGTTTAAAATACGATTTCATTATTTCTAATCCGCCCTTTTTTGAAAATGATTTAAAATCAGAAAATGCAAATAAAAATGTGGCAAAACATGACGACACTTTAACGTTAAAACAATTGCTTTTATCAGTCAAAAATAACCTGCACATTAAAGGAAACTTTGCTGTTCTTCTTCCTTTTCATCGCATGGAATTTTTCAAAGTATTGTGCGCTGAAAACAATTTTCATGTAAAAGAAGAACTGCTTATAAAACAAACGCCAAAGCATTCTTATTTCCGGGGAATATTATTTTTTGGAACAACACGCCGACAGGTTATTTCAAAAGAATTGATTATTAAAAATACCGAAGGAATGTATACAGAAGATTTTAATTTTTTATTGAATGATTATTATCTAAACGAGTAACTCATTTATAATCTTTCATTATAATGCAGTCCGATAACATACTGCAAAAAAATTTATGTAACCGAAAAAAAACATTGGTTCTTATCTTCGCACTCATTTTATTATAAACGATCCCGTTACTCATGAAAGTAAAGAGATAAAACTATTTGAAAATTTTTAGAGATGAAGAAGCATCCAAATACGCAGGCAGTGCGTATTCAAACCCCTCGTACCAGTGAAAAAGAACATAGTACTCCCCTATTTCTTACTTCCAGTTTTTGCTTTGATACTGCAGAAGAAATGCGTGCGACTTTTGCCGGTGAATTAGACAATAATATTTACTCCCGCTTCGAAAATCCAAATATCCAGGAACTGATCGATAAAATGTGTGCGCTCGAAGGAGTTGAAGCAGGTTTTGCGACTGCATCCGGCATGAGCGCTATCTTTGGAAGCTTCATGACTTTTTTAAGTGCCGGTGATCACCTGCTAAGTTGCAGTTCTGTATTTGGCTCTACTCATACTATTATTACCAAATTTTTTAAGAGGTGGAACATTGAATATTCTTATGCAGAATTAAATGATCCTGACTCTTGGGAAGCTTTGATAAAGCCGAACACGAAAATGATTTTTGTAGAAACGCCAACGAATCCCGGCCTTGATATTATCGATTTAGAATGGCTCGGTAAACTGGCTAAAAAACACAACGTTATTTTATTGGTCGATAATTGTTTTGCAACACCGCTTTTGCAAAGACCGGCCGATTTTGGTGCTGACCTGGTTTTGCATTCTGCAACAAAATGGATTGATGGGCAGGGACGTGTGCTAGGAGGAATTGTGGTTGGAAGAAAAGATTTAATTGATGAGCTTTATACTTTTTGCAAAAATACCGGCCCTTCTATTTCTCCTTTTAATGCATGGCTACTGAGCAAAAGTTTGGAGACATTGGATGTACGAATTCAACGGCATTGTGATAACGCCGAAGCCCTGGTGAAAGCGCTCGAAAATCATCCTAAATTAAACAGTATCAAATATCCGTTTCATCCATCCCATCCGATGTATGAAATAGCAAAAAAACAAATGAAACGCGGCGGCGGGTTGATAACTTTTGATTTGAAAGGCGGACTGGAAAGCGGCATAAAATTTTTAGACGCTTTACAAATCCTTACACTTACGTCCAACCTCGGAGATACGCGCAGCATCGCTTCTCACCCGGCATCAACAACTCATGCGAAATTGACCCCTGAAGAGCAGTTAAGAGTAGGAATAACGCCAGGTTTGATACGCATTTCAGTAGGTTTGGAAAATATTGAAGATATAAAATCAGATATTATCCAGGCATTGGAAAAATCGTAAGCACGCGGATTTCCGATATGAAACATTCTTGTTTCAATTATTTCCGAGTATAATCTTTTGGATTTTCGCCTGGAAAAAAACTTCTTCCTTCATAAAACTGGCTGATTATTTGAGAAAAAAGAAACAGAATTTATGCCTAAAAATAATCAATATGTTTACGGATGCTACATCAGAAGAAATCAATACGGCAATGGACAATGCGTGGGTTGCATTCCATGAATACAGAAAGCTTCCCTTAAAATCACGTGCTGACTTTATGCGTGCAATTGGCTTTGAATTAGAAACAGCCTCAAAAGAATTAGTTGAAACAGCAAAGAAAGAAACCAATCTATCGGCAGAACGATTGGATGGCGAATTAAAGAGAACGATTCTTCAATTGAACCAATATGGAGCCGCTTCAGAGAAAGGCGAATGGCTCGAAGCAAGAATCGACACTGCTTCGAAAGACAACAAATCAATACACGATATCAGAAAAATGCTCGTTCCGCTTGGGCCTGTTGTCGTTTTTGGCGCAAGTAATTTTCCATTTGCCTATTCAACAGCTGGCGGCGATACTGCTTGTGCTTTTGCAGCCGGTTGCCCTGTAATTGTAAAAGCACATCCTGCACATGCGGAAACTTCAGAGAAAGTTGCAGAAGCAATTTTAAAAGCAGCTTATAAGTGCAATCTGCCGGATGGAATTTTTTCCCACCTTCATGGAGCAGGTATTGAAGTAGGAAAAGCATTGGTAATGCATCCAAAGACAAGAGCAGTGGGGTTTACAGGCTCACTCGCCGGTGGAAAACAATTATTCGACTGGGGAAATCAAAGAGAAATTCCGATTCCCGTTTTTGCAGAAATGGGAAGTATCAATCCGGTTTTTTTATTGGCTGAAAAATTAAAACTATCAGCGGATGAGACAGCGAAAACTTACGCCCAATCAATTACGCAAGGCATTGGACAATTTTGTACAAATCCTGGTTTGATCATTGGAATTGAAAGCGACGACCTGCAAAAATTTATGCAAATCCTTGGGAACGAAATTCAAAAATCACCACCAGGAAAAATGTTGCATCCGGGAATTGCAAAAGCATTTGATGAAAAAAGAAATAAAGCGCTGCATGAAAAAAATGTACACATCGTTTCAGTGTCTGAATTCGAAAAAAAAGAAAACGAAGGAATCCCAACGATTGCAACTGCTACAGGAGAAGTTTTTCTCAAGAATCCGGTTTTGCACCAGGAGGTTTTCGGCCCCTACTCTTTAGTCATTCGTTGTAAAGACATGAAAGAAATGGTTGAAGTAGCAAAACAACTGGAAGGGCAATTGACTTCTACTGTAATGGCTACCGATAATGATTTTATTTCTAATCAGGAATTGATAGAAGAAATCAAAAATATCTGTGGCCGTTTGATCTTAAACGGCGTTCCTACCGGTGTTCAGGTTTGTTTAAGTATGCAACATGGCGGCCCTTTTCCTGCAACTACTGATTCAAGATTTACTTCTGTTGGCGCTGATGGAATCAAGCGGTTTGCGAGGCCAATTGCCTTTCAAAACTGGGAAAATAAATTTTTACCAGATGAATTAAAAAACGAAAATCCATTACATATCTGGCGAACTGTGAATGATGAAATTACCGATAAACCGATTAATTAACTTTTAAAATTGACGGAAATAAAAAACAAGGATCGGCGCTATTTGTTATTTTACTATTTAAATGCAGGATTTACACCAATTCTTTCGAAGCTTTTGGTTCCTTCATTCTTAAAGGAAATTGGCAGAAAAATTATCTCGGAAATAAAAGTGGTTACCAAGGCAATCATTTTAATTTTCTTTGCAGCAGAATTTGAGAATCAAAATATATCGAAGCATTTATTATTCTACATTGCAGTTCATCGACTAAAAAAACATGAATATAATTACTAAACATCCTGTAAACAACTTAGGCTATAATTTTATCGCTCCAAAATATCTTCCTGAAGGAGAAAATGAATATTACCTGCGTAATCAGCAAAATAATAACGGCATACACTATCGCAAGCTTTCCGGTTCTGAAATAGAGATTTTGATTCGTAATAACAATACTTCTGACGATTGGGGCAAAATTTTTGTTTCAAAAGAATTTGATCCGGCTCTCGTGAAAAATTCCAATTTCCACGGGCTGGTTCGCATTGGAAAACTGGAGCCTTACTATCTTGAATTTCACAATCTGCGCATGCCCGTTGGTATTTATAATAGCCATATAATCAGTTGCGATTTTGGCGACAATGTTTGTATAGATAATGCCACTTATCTCAGTCATTATATTATTGGAAACGAGGTAATGATCTCAAATGTAAATGAACTGGCTACTACTGATTATGCAAAATTCGGCAATGGGATTTTAAAAGAAGGCGAACAGGAAAGTGTACGCGTGTGGATTGAAGTTCGTAATGAAAATGGCGGTCGCCGAATAGCTCCATTCAATAAAATGCTTGCCGGAGATGCATATTTATGGAGCAACAATCCGGAAGACAAAATACTTCAAAAAAGATTTACCGAACTTACTGAAAAAGAATTTGATAAAAAAAGAGGTTATTATGGAACCATTGATGATCGCTGTGTGATCAAGGATTGTGACATTATAAAAGATGTTATTATCGGAACTGATGCGTATATAAAAGGAGCGAATAAATTAAAGAATCTTACGATTAACAGCGATGAGAACAGAACCACTCAAATAGGGGAAGGCTGTGAAATGGTGAATGGAATTATCGGATTCGGATGCCGGATTTTTTATGGTGTAAAAGCCGTGCGATTTGTTATGGCGGCTCATTCGCAATTAAAATATGGTGCGCGTCTGATCAATTCTTATCTTGGAAATAACTCTACTATTTCATGTTGCGAAGTTTTGAATACATTGATTTTCCCAGGACATGAGCAACATCATAACAATTCATTTTTATGCGCTTCAATGGTAATGGGTCAAAGTAATATTGCTGCGGGCGCAACAATTGGAAGCAATCATAACAGCCGGGGCGCCGATGGTGAAATCATTGCCGGCCGTGGCTTCTGGCCGGGGTTGTGTGTAAGTTTAAAACATAATTCCAAATTTGCATCCTTCTGTATTCTGGCAAAAGGAGATTACCCCTTTGAGATGAACATCAAACTTCCTTTTTGCCTGCTGAGTAATGATGTAACAAACAATAAGCTGGTACTGATGCCCGGATATTGGTTTCTTTATAACATGTATGCGCTCGAACGTAATTCATGGAAATTTGAAGACCGCGACAAGCGAACAGAAAAGATTCAAAAGATTGAATTCAATTACCTGGGGCCAGACACAATTAATGAAATGTTTACAGCTGTTGAAATCTTATCCAAATTAAAAATTGATAAAACCGGAAATGCTCAAATTACCGGCATAGAAAACAGCCAGCGAAAAACG
>Ga0157371_10002303_pt1 | contig 18376 bp, 11 predicted proteins | sample C45metaG_FD_113462 | JGI IMG/M metagenome (GOLD analysis project Ga0157371, IMG submission 113462) | Corn rhizosphere microbial communities from Kellogg Biological Station, Michigan, USA - C4-5 metaG | ecosystem: Host-associated > Plants > Roots > Rhizosphere > Soil | place: USA: Michigan...
CAGCTTCCTCAAGCTCAACAGCCAGGTGCCGCTGAAGGACCTGCTGTACGGCATGATCATCCAGTCCGGCAACGATGCGGCGATCGCGCTGGCCGAGCACACCGCCGGTTCCGAGCAGGCGTTTGCCGGTTTGATGAATGCATACGCCAAGCAGCTCGGCATGGTCAACTCGAATTTCGAGAATGCATCCGGCTACCCGATCGACAACCACTACACCACCGCGCATGACATCGCGATCCTGTCGCGCGCGTTGATCCACGATTTCCCCGAGGACTACGCGATTTCCGCCGTGAAGGAGTTCGAGTGGAACGGCATCAAGCAGCACAATCGCAACACCTTGCTGTGGCGCGACCCGAGCGTGGACGGCATCAAGACCGGGCACACCGCGGCCGCCGGCTACTGTCTGGCCGCCTCGGCCAAACAGGGCGAATCGCGGATGATCGCGATCGTGATGGGGGCCAGCAGCGAAAAGGCGCGTGCGGACTCGGCGATGGCCCTGCTCAACTACGGCTTCCGTTTCTACGAGACGCACAAGCTGTACGACAACAGCAAGCCGCTGGCCACGCCGCGGTTGTGGAAAGGCGCGATGAACCAGTTGCCGATCGGCGTCGCCGACGCCGTGCTGGTGACGGTCAAGCGCGGCCAGTACGACCAGCTCAAGGCGACCATGGACATACCCGCCACGCTGATTGCACCGTTCAAGAAAGGCCAGCAGGTCGGCACGCTGCGCGTCACGCTGGCCGGCCAGCCAGTGCAGAGCGTGCCGCTGATCGCGCTGGCGGATGCGCCGCAGGGCGGCTTCTTCTCGCGCCTGTGGGACAGCATCCTGCTGTGGTTCCACAGCGACAAGAACGCCACCACCGACGCGCCAGCCAAGGGCACGGACGCGAAGTGATGCAGCCGATCGACTTCAGCAAGGCGAAGCAGGACGGCCAGGGCTTCCAGTTTCCCGGGGAGTTCGAGATCACCGCGGTCGGCAATGCCAGCGCCAACCTGCCGACCCACGTGCCGCAATTGCTGGAGCGTGCCGGTCTGCACGTGCTCCACGAAAGCGTGCGGCATCGTCATTCCGGCGCCGGCAATTTCGTCTCGGTCACGGTCAGTTTTCGCTGCGAAAACCGCGAGCAATATGACGCGGCGCACGCAGCCCTGCGCGAAAGTCCGGACGTCCGCTACACACTTTGATCCATGAACGCTGAGCGAATCGCCACTTGTGCGAGAAAATGTGGGAGCGACTTCAGTCGCGATGCTCTTCGGAGCAATGGCAAAAGCATCGCGACTGAAGTCGCTCCCACATTTCACAGCACATCCGCCCCAGGTCGTCCTTCATGTCGTTGCCGCTGAAAATCCGTCGCCTCGGTCGCCAACCCTACGCGGCGACCTGGAAGGCGATGAGTGCGTTCACCGACAATCGCACGGCGGACACGCCCGACGAGCTGTGGCTGCTGGAGCATGACCCGGTGTTCACCCTGGGTCAGGCCGGCAAGATGGAGCATGTACTGGCGCCGGGCGACATCCCGGTGCTGCCGGTCGATCGTGGCGGCCAGGTGACCTATCACGGTCCCGGCCAGATCGTCGGATACCCATTGATCGACCTGCGTCGCGCCGGCGTCGGCGTGCGTGAGCTGGTGAACAGGATCGAGCAGTCGCTGATCGACACGCTGGCGCGCTGGAATGTGGTCGCACTTCGGCGCGAGGGGGCGCCGGGCGTGTACGTGGCCGACGCCAAGATCGCCGCGTTGGGGTTGCGCGTGCGGCGCGGCTGCAGCTTCCACGGCCTGGCCTTCAACGTGGCCATGGACCTTGAGCCCTTTCACCGCATCAATCCTTGCGGTTACAAGGGTTTGGCGGTCACACAACTGGTAGACTTGGGCGGCCCGTCGCAATTGGCCACGGTCGAGGACGTGCTGGTGGAGGAGTTCTGCCGCCAATTCGGCTTTGCCGCCGTGCCAACTGCCCCCGTCCTACCCGAACTCCCCGCTCGAGCAGCGGTCTGAGCTGTCTACATGAGCGAAATCTCCACAGCATCCCCCAAGGTCATCCCGATCACCGTCGTCAGCGGTGCGCCTGCCGGTGAAAAGCAGGTGGGCAACGACAAGATCGCACTGAACCGCGCCGGCTTCGACACCGCCGTGCCGGTGCTTCGCAAGCCGTCATGGATCCGCGTGCGCCTGCCGCAGGGCAACGCCGTGCAGCAACTGAAGGCGCGCCTGCGCGAGAACGCGCTGGTCACCGTGTGCGAGGAGGCGTCCTGCCCGAACATCCACGAATGCTTCAGCAAGGGCACCGCGACCTTCATGATCCTCGGCGAGGTATGCACGCGCCGCTGCTCGTTCTGCGACGTGGCGCATGGTCGCCCGGTCGCGCCCGATCCGCTGGAACCGGCGCGCCTGGCCGAGACCATCCGCGACATGCGCCTGAAGTACGTGGTGATCACCTCGGTCGATCGCGACGACCTGCGCGACGGGGGCGCCGAACACTTCGCCGCCTGCATCCGCGCCACGCGCCATGCCAGCCCGAACATCAAGATCGAGATCCTCACGCCCGACTTCCGCGGCAAGGGCCGCATGGAACGCGCGCTGGAAGTGCTCAAGGACTTCCCGCCGGACGTGTTCAACCATAACCTGGAAACCGTGCCGCACCTGTACCGCGAAGTGCGCCCGGGCGCCGATTACCAGTGGTCGCTGGATTTGCTCAAGCGTTTCAAGGCGCAGCATCCCGACGTGCCGACCAAGTCCGGCATCATGCTTGGGCTCGGCGAAACGATGGATCAGGTCCTGGAGACGATGCGCGATTTACGCACGCATGACGTCGAGATGATCACCATCGGCCAGTACCTCCAGCCCACGCCGCACCATCATCCGGTGGTGCGTTACTGGACGCCCGAAGAATTCGACGCGTTGCGTGAAGCCGGTGAGGCGATGGGTTTCCATCACGTCGCTTCCGGCCCACTGGTGCGTTCGTCCTATCACGCCGACCTGCAGGCGCATGCAGCCGGTGTCACCGAGTCAACCTGAGAACATCCATGAAATTTCGTCCCGCGCTGGTCCTGTTGCTGGCCTTCACCGCCACTTTCGCCTTTGCGCAATCGGCCGCCGATCTCGGCGCCGGCACCGCTCGCAAGGCGGCCGTCTGGCCGCTTGCGCCCACTCCCGACGAGGCGCAGGCCGCGCAGCTTTCCGCGCGCTTCCTCACCCGCTTCCACTACGACGCGCAACCGCTCGACGACGCGATGTCGGCGCGGATCTATGCCGCGTATCTCAAGTTGCTCGATGGCGAGAAGGTGTTCTTCACCCAGGCCGACCTGGCCAAATTCGCACCGTTGAAGACCACGCTGGACGACGCGATCTGGAATGACGACCTGTCCGCGCCGTTCTCGGTGGTCACCCTGTCCTTACAGAACGCGGTCGAGCGCATGACCTATGCGCGCGGCCTGCTCAAGCAGGGCTTCGATTTTACCGCCGACGAAAGCTACGCGTTCGATCGCAAGGACGCCGCGTGGCCGAAGGACCAGGCCGAGCTCGACGACTTGTGGCGCAAGCGCACCAAGAACGACTGGCTGCGCCTGAAGCTGGCCGGCAAGTCCGACGCCGACATCCGCAAGACGCTGGACAAGCGCTACGCCGGTTACATCGAGCGCGTCAAGCAGCTCGACGGTGAGGACGCCTTCCAGAGCTTCATGACCGCCTACGCCGAAACCACCGACCCGCACACCGATTACCTCGGCCCGCGCGCGGCGGAAAACTTCGACATCGCCATGAAGCTGTCGCTGGAGGGCATCGGCGCGGTTTTGCAGGCGCGTGACGACTACACCCAGATCCGCGAGCTGGTGCCGGCCGGTCCGGCCAACAAGTCCGGAAAGGTGCATGTCGGCGACCGTATCGTCGGCGTCGGCCAGGGCGAGAAGGGCCCGATCGTCGACGTGATCGGCTGGCGCCTGGACGACGTGGTCAATCGCATTCGCGGCAAGAAGGACACCACCGTGCGGCTGGAGATCATCCCTGCCGATGCCGGCGTGGACGGCAAGCACGAGATCGTCAGCCTTGTGCGCAAGAAGGTCAGCATCGAGGAGCAGGCGGCGAAGAAGAAGATCGTCGAGATCAAGGACGGCGACGTCACCCGCAAGATCGGCGTGATCGAGTTGCCCACGTTCTATTCCGATTTCGGCGCACGCAGTGCCGGCGACAAGAACTTCAAGAGCGCCACCCGCGACGTCGCCAAGCTGCTCGGCGAACTCAAGCTCGCCGGCGTGCAGGGCGTAATCGTCGACCTGCGCAACAACGGCGGCGGCTCGCTGGCCGAGGCCAACTCGCTGACCGGCCTGTTCATCGACAAGGGCCCGGTGGTGCAGGTGCGCGACTCCAAGGGCGAAGTGCAAGTGCAGGGCGACGACGATCCGGGCATGGCATGGAGCGGCCCGCTGGCCGTTCTGGTCAACCGCGGCACCGCCTCGGCCTCGGAAATCTTTTCAGCTGCCATCCAGGACTACCACCGTGGCCTGATCATCGGCGAACCGACCTTCGGCAAGGGCACCGTGCAGAACCTGGTCGACCTGGATCGGTTCGCGCAAGGCGACAGCGAGAAACCCGAACTGGGCGAGCTGAAGATGACCATCCAGGAATTCTTCCGCATCAACGGCGGCTCGACCCAGTTGAAAGGCGTGACCCCGGACATCGAGTTCCCGAAGAACGGCGACGACAAGGACTTCGGCGAGTCGACCTACGACAATGCGCTGAAATGGACCCAGATCCCGCCGGCGGACTACCAGCCGGTGGCCACCCTCAATGCCTATCTCCCGCAACTGGCGAAGCTGCACGACGAGCGCGTGGCGACGTCGCCGGCGTGGAAGCTGATGCTCGACGAGCTGGCGCAATACAAGATCATGCGCGACAAGACCTCGATCTCGCTGAACTTCGCCGCGCGCGAAGCCGAGCGCAAGCAGCAGGAGGCGATCCAGTCCGGCTTCCGTGCGCGGCACAAGGCCATCGACGGCACCGACGTGCTGGGCGATGACGACCAGAGCCACCTCGACGACGGCCTCAACGCGAACGAGCGCAGCCTGAAGAGCGAACTCAAGGAAGAGAAGGAATCAAAGAAGGCGAAGGATGTGCAGCTCGACGAAACCGCGCACATCCTGTTCGACGCGATCGGCATGATCAAGGCCGATCCGAAGCTCGCCGCCGCCGTGCTGCCGTATGGCGGAAAATATAGCAGCGGCCTCGCTGCGGCACCCACCGCACCGGCGACACTGGAACCGACGCACTGAATGCCGTGCGGTCAAAAAAGGGGCGGCGCGAGAGCGCCGCCCCTTTTTCATGATCATCCGGTGCCGATCCCTGGCAGAGTTGCCAGCTGTGATGACACGGGTCAGTCCGGTGTGACGGGTATTTCGCAGGACTGGTTGAAATCACCGATCGCCTCGACCAGGTCGGTCACCGCCATACGTTCCGCCTCACTGAGCTCCGGATGCCAGCTGTCCAAGATCAGCACCACGCGCGTCTGCCCGCTGCGGTTCCATGCCTCATGTTCGTAAGTGTCGTCGAACGTCACGCACCGACCTTCCTGCCAAACGTGCTCCTCGCCACCAACGCGGATGGCGCAGTCGGGCGGAACGATCAGGGGCAGATGGGTCACCAGCCGCGTATTGGTGACCCCTCTGTGCGGCAGGATGTGCGTACCCGGACTCAGCACCGAGAACAGTGTTTCCGGTGCATGGTCGCGGATGCGTACCAGCGGCAACGTATTGAGCACAGCCGTCGTTTGCGGACAGCGTGCGCAGTGTTCGTCATGGCGCTGGCCATGGCGATTGAAAAAGTACGCATCCCAGGCGGGGTCCTGGTCGCTGGATGAACGCAGCATGCCGTGACTGAGGTGCGCGGGCACCGGGCCTAGAAACGCCTCCAGCTGCTGCCCCTGTGACAGCACGGCGCGCAGCTCTTCGCGCACGATGGCGGTTGCCGCCTCCAGCCTCTCCAGCCAGAGGAAGTGCTTGCGCGGGTAGTACGGCTGACTTGCGATGCCGGGAAAATAGAGGAATGTCGGCTTCTGTCGCGGATCGGGGATGTTTGCCGGTTGCTCGAAGAAGTAGATCGACAGACTGCGCTCCACCCGCACCAGTTCGTCGCTGCCGTAGCGCTCGCGCAGCGGATCCAGTACGCCGCGAAACAGCTGTCGCCGCCCCTTGTTGACGTAGTTGATGGCGTATTTCACCGCATCGCGCAGCCTCGGCGCGGTGGTTGCGTCGTCCTGCCAGCGCCCCAGCGCCCGCGCACTCTCGATGGCCATGAAGTAGGCCTTCAGTGCTTCGTGCGCTTGTCCCAGTTGCTCCAGGGCCATGCCCAGTTGCAGGCGCGCCACAAACATTCGTGGTGCCAGTGAAAGTCCGTGCCTGAAGCTGGTGGCAGCTGCGCTGAAATCTTCCGCTGCCAGCTGCGCGCTGGCCAGTTGGACCCAAAGAGCCGGGTCATTCCGGATCATTCTGACGACGACCTGCAAGCGCCCCACGGCCGCCTCATGCTCCCCGCGTGCGGATTGGCAGTCGGCCACGAACCGCAGCGCCTCGACATCCTGCGGATGCCGCTCAAGCAGGCCCAGGAAAGACTTCTCCGCGGCGTTCGACTCACCCTGTTGGGCATGTTGCCGGGCAATGCGCCGGATGGCTTCCATAGTATCGTCGTGTGGCTGACTCATCGGCGATCAATCGTCTCGCATGGAAAAGCTCAGCTCCCTAGGCGCAAACCACGGGAACTCCCGGTCACCATCATACGCGGGAGATCTTGCCGGCAACCGGGCTCGGCGCGATACCCGGCGCAGGCCACGATTCGCATTGGCGAACCTCACTCGGCATAGCCGAGCCGATGCATGACGGGGTGCAATATCGGCAGCACCGGCTCGAACCATTGGCGGTAGGCTTGCCAGCGACCCACCGCCTTGCTGCTGATGCCCTGGATGACCTGGGCGTAGCTCGGGGTACTGATGAACGGCTTGCTCTGCGCGTGCTCTGAAAAGCGTGCCATGGGCGATGCGTCATGGATGTCGAGGAACTGCCCCAGTCGCGCGACATTATCGTCGAAGTGGCTCACGACGGATTCGTAGCGCCACTCCAGCACGTTTGGCGCGAGTACCTCGACCTGTCGCTGCCACTGCTCGAAGGCCTGCACGTAACCGTGCGCCAGGCGCTGCAGGGATGAGCACAGCACCATGAATGCCGGTGAGCGGAAGGACTGCATGTAGCAGCTCAGCAACACGTCGCAGGGGTGGCGCAGGCACAGGATGATCCGTGCTTGCGGGAACAGCCGCATGATCATCGGCAGGCACAACATGTTGAGTGGATTCTTGTCCACCAGCCGGCGTGTTCCGAGATCCGGCACGACCTGTTCGACCCGGCGGAAGTAGACGGCGCGCAGTTGGTCCGCATCGTCCGGCGTGAGGCTTGCCAGGTCTTGCGGATAGCACTGACCAGTCATTTCCATGGCCTCGATCAGGTCATGGATGAATGCGCGCTCGTCCATCGAGCGGAAATCCGGATGCGCATCGAGCATTTGCTCCAGCAGGGTGGTGCCGGAACGCGGAAAGCCGACCACGAAAACCGGCTGTTGCCCGACACGCGATGCGGGCAGTGGCTTCCAGTCCTCGTGGGCCGCGCGTTCAACCAGGCGAGTGACCATCTGCAGCGGCATGCTATCGGGTCGCATCAGCTCCGGTACGATGTCTTGTGCAATATTGAGCTGCGCGGCATGGGCGGTCTGCAACGCCGGCCATACCGCATCATGCTGATTCATCCGGCTGCTGGCGGTAGCCAGGCCGAACGCGGCGCTGGCGCGGTGCTGGTCATCGAGGTTCAGCGTGAGCATCCGGCGATACAGCGCTGCCGCGGTCGCGTAGTCGGCGTTGCGCATGGACAGTGCAGCATGTGCGCTCCAGCCTTCGGCGCGGGCATCGTCGTCCGCGGGCAATTGATCGAGAACGTCCAGTGGCACCTGTCGCAGTTGCTCGAGTGCGCGATCGAGCTGGTTGCTGCGTTCGTATAGCGCCGACCGCTGGGCGGCGATGCGCAGTCGCATGATCCCGGCTGCCGGTCCATCGGGCAGCTGCGCCCGGTCGAGCGTGTCCAGCGCGATGTCGAGTTCGCCCTGTGCGGAAAGCATCGCGGCAAGACTGAGGGCCTGTTCACCCGACTGGGCCGGCCAGTCGGCGGCACCGGCCAGCATGGCCTGCTGACCGTCATTATCTCCCCCGACATAGCATGCGTGCGCGGCTTGCAGGCGGGCTTCTATAAACTGTGGCGACAGACGTACCGCATCCATCAGTGCATGCTTGGCCAGCACCCAATGCCGTTGCTGCAGATGCAACAGCCCGATGTTGTAGTGCAATTCGGCATCGTCCGGTACCAGCGAGAGCGCGGTCTTGAAGGCATGTTCGGCCCCTGCCATGTCGCCATCCTGGCGGCAGGCAAGTCCGAGATTGTTCCAGTACGCGGATACCTGCGGCCGCATGCGCGTCAGCGACGCGAACGTGTTTGCCGCCTGGCGGTAGCGCGCGCATGCATACTGGGCGAGGCCCCGCCACAGCAGGGCAGGTTCGTCCGTTTCAGCCGCACTTTCGCCGAGGGCGATGACTTGCTCCATGTCGCCGGCGTCGTAGGCGCTGATCATCGCCTCAGAGAGGCTGTGGTTGGGTGCGGGCATGCCTTTCCGATCGGTTGTCTGCCGGTCTTCATTATGCAAGAGGGGCCGCGAGAATATCCCGCAGCCCCTCCAAGGCGCCGTGAAACTTTCCAGCCGGCTCAGCCGGTCAGAACTTTACCGTGGCACGAGCCCAGTAGTAGCGGCCCAGCGTGTCATAGGTGGAGGCATCCACGTTGTAGTTCGTACCATTCTGATAGACCAGCGGCGGTATCTTGTCGCTGAGGTTGTCCACGCCGACGTCGATCCGGGTATGCCACGACGGGATCGCATAGCCAAGCTGGATCGAGTGATACATCACCGAGGCCATCGGCAGGTTGGTGCCCGGGATGGCGGCATCTGCATTCAGGTTGGTCAGGTGGTTGATGTAGCGCGTCTGCCACTGGGCGCTCCAGTTGCCCAACGCCCAGTTGAACGTCAGTGTGCCGCGCCAACGCGCCATGTTGCCAAACTGCTGGCTGTAGGTTCCGGCGTAGTTGACCGTCTCCGCGTCTTGCTGGCCGGGCGTGGCGGTGTTGTTGTAGGTGGACAGATAGGTGCTGGCGAAGCCGGCCTTGAAGTCACCCGGATTCACGCTACCCAGGTCGAAATGCGGAATCTTGTAGTTCAGCGTGAAGTCGATGCCGCTGGTGCTGAGATTGCCCAGATTGACCACTGGCGTGTCGATCACATTGACGTCGCCTGCCTGCTGGGTGTTGGTGCCGTAGCGATGGATCAACGAGCAATACGGGCTGCTGTTGTTCGCAAAGCAGGCATTGACCACCGTCGAGGCGGCAATCGGCGTCAGCAGATCGCTGAGGTAGATGTGCCAGAAGTCGACGCTGGTGGACAGGCCCTCCATCCAGTTGGGGCTATAGACCATGCCGAAGTCGATCGACTTGCCCTGTTCCGGCTTGAGTGACTGGCCAACGGTGCGGGCACCCGCGTAGTACGTGTTGACCTGGGCATTGGTGTTCACCCAGCCCACGGGAACGAACTGGCAAGCGGCGGCATGCTGCGCCAGCTGGGCTGCCGTGAGGCCGACGCAGGGGTCGTTCAAGTTTGGCTGGACCAGGGTGATGCCGTCATAGAGTTCGTCCAGGTTGGGGGCGCGAAATACCTGGGATACCGTACCGCGGACCAGCAAGTCGGCGATCGGCCGCCACTCGACGGCGATTTTGCCGTTGGTGGTCGTGCCACTGGTGTCGTACTTCGAATAGCGCACGCCTACGTCGAGGTTCAACGAATAGGCGCCCGGCTGCTGCGAGAGCAGCGGTATCAGCGATTCGGCATAGACTTCCTTGACGTTCTCGCTGCCGCGGCCCGGCGAACCGCAGCCTTCCTGCAGGATCTGGCAGGTACCGGTCGTCAGATCGAGGACGGCGTCGGGGGTAACGGTGTAATTCATCAATTGCTTGCGATACAGGGCACCGACAGCCAACTGCATGCTGCCTGCCGGAAGGTCCCACAGCTCGCCGTTAGCGTCGAACTGCACCTGCTTGGTGGCATTCGTGTACACGTACACCGGGTTGTTCACCAGACCCTTGAGGGCGGGCTCGTTGGCCTGGTCGAAGATATTCACGCCGCTGTTGATCGCCCCCTGGAACTGGGCGATGTTGAGCTCGTTGTAATTGCGCTGCAGGCGATTGGCATGGCCATAGTTGATCGTGGCATCCCAGTTCCAGCTGCTCTGACCGAACGCACCGCGCAGGCCCGTGCTGATCTGCACGTTCTGGGTGTCATAGGTGTGCAGGCGGGTGCCGGCTCCGGTCAAGCGCATGTTGAGGCCATAGCCGCTGTTCGGGTCGGTCGGGTTGGCCGGGTCGGTACCGAAGGTGACGCCGAACGGATTGATCGGGTTGCTTGCCGCCACGTACCAGCCGTCGCCGACCGCCGTGGGGGCGGGCGCGTCTTGACCGGCCGACTGCGTGTGGTTGAAGAACGCATCCGCGAAGAAGGTCAGGTTGTCCGTCAGCTTGTAGCTGCCGAGGACGAAGGCGTCGGTGCGTTGCTGCGCGGTCTGGATGTAGTTGTATGTGTTGTAGTTGTACGCATCCGAGCCCGCGGGGTAATGGTCGCAGCGGTAATCGCTCTGGCTCGATCCGTCGCCCTGCGCCTTGGTGACGAGGATTTTCCCGTTCTTGACCGTGCAGCCGTATTGGTTGGCAAACGACGCGGGCAGCTGGATCTTGCCGGTCGGGATGGTGCTGGAACCGGATGCGGTGAGCGCACCACTGGACAGGTAAAGCGGGTTCGCGGAGAACTTGCGCTGGCTGGCCAGCGCGGCGTCGTATTTGTTGTAGTCGAGGCCGCCGACGATGTTGTAGTTGTCGCCGCTGAGGCCGCCGACAATGCTGAGACCATGCCGCTGGCCGTCGCCATGGCTGGAGATGCCGCCGTTGATGCTGGCTTCGACGCCCTTGTAGTCCTTGCGCAGGATGAAGTTCACCACGCCGCCGATCGCGTCGGAGCCGTACACCGTCGAGGCTCCCTCAGCCAGCACGTCGACCCGTTCGATCATGCTCTGCGGGATCATGTTGACATCGGCATTGGCCATGCGCTGACCGTCGATCAACACCAGGGTGCGATTCACGCCAAGGCCACGCAATGAAATGCGCGCGGCGCCGTCGCCGCCTTCCAGTGACGGGCTGGCGACGCCGCCGCCGTTGGTGTTGTTCTGGGTGTTGGTCGCGTTGCCGGAGATGCTGGGCAGTGCCTGCAGCACATTGCCCAGCGTCGGATTGCCGGCATTGGTGATCGCGGCACGATCCACCGTCACCACCGGACTGGACGTCTCGGCGTCGACGCGCCGGATCAGCGAGCCGGTGACGACGACGGCACTGAGATTCTTTGTCTTGCTTTTTTCTGCCGGCGCCGGCGTGGCCTGATTGGTGGCCGCGGTATCGCCCGTTGTCGAATCCTGTGCCTGCACCGCGCCCGCGGCAGCGAAAACGCTTACTGTCAAAGCCAGTCGCACGGCCAATGACAGATGGTTCAAGTTGTATTTCATGCGTATTCCCCGATCAAATAAAATGAAAGAATCCCCTGTAATTTTTCAATGCGTCACAGGCAGGCACGCACCTTCACGGCGTCGCTGGATCAAGCATTCGATGTGCTTGAGTGGTCGTCACCGCCGTGTCTTGCGGAGGTTCGTTTGTCGCTCAAGGCGTTCTGGCGCGGGAATCGACGGCAGGCAGCGCCAGCCGGTTGTGAAGCCATACACGATGCATGCAGTTCTCCCCGTTCTCAGATGAAGTTGCCCGCTACCCGTGGCCCGCACTCCCTACAGGCGATGCGGCCCTTGCTGCAACACCACCTCCCCCAAGGTCATGTGTTGCCCCGCCGCGATTTTTTGTTCTACAACGACTGCAGCAGCATTTGATCGGCGACTGTTCTGCGGATGGCCATCCAGCCGCCAATCGAACCCGGTTTCCACCGATCAGGGTGCAGGATCACATGGACGGCCAAAAAAAAACAGCGCCTAGGCACTGTTTTTTGTGGGTCCGAACGGCCGCTGCCTCAGCCGCGGTGGCGTCGCTGCAGGAATTCAAACAGGGCGCGCACGCCCATCGCCTCGCCGCCGCGCGGGCGGCCGGGGCGGTCGCTGTCGTTCCAGGCGTAGGTATCCAGGTGCAGCCATTCGATCGTGTCGGGCACGAAACGCTCCAGGTACAGCGCCGCGGTGATCGCACCGGCATGCCGGGAGGGCCCGGCGTTGGCGATGTCGGCCACATGCGACTCCAGCATGCGCCGGTAGGGGCGCCACAACGGCAGCCGCCACAGCGGATCGCCGACCTGCGTGCCGGCGGCAACCGCCGCTTCGGCCAGCGCGTCGCCATTGGCAAACAGCGCCGGCAGGTCCGGCCCCAGCGCCACGCGTGCGGCGCCGGTGAGGGTGGCGAAATCGATGATCAGTTGCGGCTGCCGCTCGGCGGCGTAGGCCAGCGCGTCGCACAGCACCAGGCGACCCTCGGCATCGGTGTTGTCCACTTCCACGGTGATCCCGGCGCGGGTGGTGATCACGTCGCCGGGGCGCATCGCGTTGCCGGCGACCGAATTCTCGACCGCGGGAATCAGCAGGGTCAGCGACACCGGCAGCTTCGCCTGCATCACCAGCCCGGCCAGCGCGATGGCATGGGCGGCGCCGCCCATGTCTTTCTTCATCCAGCGCATGCCGTCGCCGGATTTCAGATTCAACCCGCCGGTATCGAAGCACACGCCCTTGCCGATCAGCACCAGCGACGGGTCGCCGGCCTTGCCCCAGGTCAGCTCGACCAGGCGCGGCGGGCGGCTGCCGGCGCGGCCGACGGCATGGATGGTCGGGAAATTGGCCTTTAGCAGGTCGTCGCCGACCCATTCGCGCACCTTTGCGCGATGCGTCTTGCCGAGCTGGCGGACCGCGTCGGCGAGTTGCGCCGGGCCCATGTCCTCGGTCGGCGTGTTGACCAGGTCGCGCACCTGCGCGGTGGCCTCCACCAGCGGCGCCAGTTGCGCCAGGTCGGCGCTGGAGACGACCAGCCGGGCTGGTGCGCGTTTCGGTTGGCGGTAGCGGCCGAACTGGTAGGCGCCGAGCGCCCAGCCCAGCGCGGCCTGCAGCGGATCGTCCAGCACGCCTTCGTCGGCAAGGTGGTAGTTCGCCTCCGGCAGCGCGCACGGCAGCGCCGCCAGCGCCGTCAGCGGCGCGCGGGCGTCCACGCCGGCCAGCACCCGCACCAGTTTGCCGGCGTCGTCGGCGAGCAGCGCGAACGTATCCGGTGCCGCGGCGAAGCCGCTGTCGGTCAGCCACCGGCGCTGCGCCGCGGTGAGCCGCTTGCGGGTGGCGGCGTAGTGCGCGGCGTCGGTGGTTTCGATGGCGATGCTGCGGCGTGGGCCGGACGGGCGTTCGATCAGGGCGGACATGCGGGATCCTTCTTGCTTCGTGCGGTGCCGATGAGGCTGTTCGTCGGCGCAGGTAATCGCCAATGATGCGCGCTTTCCGGGGCGCCGGCTATGCAACGGGTGCCTGTGCGTCGAGCCAGTCGGCCAGCACGCCCATGTCGGGCAGGTCCAGTTCGGGCGCCGTGCCCAGCGCAGTCGGCCATGGTTCGCCGCGGCGATTGATCCAGGCCGTGCGCAGGCCGGCATCGCGCGCGCCGACCATGTCCATGTCCGGGTCGTCGCCGACGTGCAGGATCTCGGTGGGAGCCAATCCCAGCAGCTCGGCAGCGGCCAGGAAGATGCGCGGATCCGGCTTGGCCATGCCGGTGTCGCGCGAGCAGATCTGATGGGCGAAGTGCGCGTGGATGCCGATGCGTTGCAGGTCGGCGTTGCCGTTGGTCAGGCTGACCACCGGCCAGCGCGCGGTGATCCGCTGCAGGGCGGGCAGGCTGTCCGGGTACAGCTCCACGCTGTTGCGCGCGGCGAAGTAGATTTCCCACAGCACATCGATCGGCGCCGTGGCGATACCGCAGGCGGCGAACGCATGGCGCATGGTGAGCTGGCGCTGGGTGGTGAAGTCATGCGCCAGGTCCACCCGCTCGGCGGCGATTTGCGCGCGCAAATCGCGCATGGCGGTGATCGGCCATGCACGCGCCACCTCGGGATGATGCTGCCGCAGCCACGCGTCAACGGCCTGGTCGGCGCGTTCCAGGGCCGGCAGCACCGGCCACAGGGTGTCGTCCAGATCCAGCGTGAGCGCGCGTATCTGCACGGCAGTGGCGGAGTCAGCCGTTGCTTACCTGCAGCACCTGGCCAAGCCTGATCCGGTCGTTCTTCAGGTGGTTCCACCGGCGCAGGTCAGTCACGTCGACGCCATGCTTCTTCGCGATCGTCGACAGCGTGTCGCCCTTGTTCACCTTGTAGGTCGCGCCGGCCGACCGGGCGCGGCTCTGCACGGCGTCGGCGGTGACCTTGCCGAACGTGCTGCCGCTGGCCGGCTGGCTGACCGTGGTGGCTGCGCCTTCGACGTGTGCCGTGCCGCTGACGCTGACCCCGGCCACGCTGCCGCTGACATGGGTCAGGCGTGCCTCCTCCTTGCTGGCGGCATGGCGCTTCTCGAGCGCCAGTTTGGCGGCCAGCGTGTCCGGTGAGGTCGGCGCCACCGCGACGCGGGCGGCGTAGGTGGCGCCAGGTGCGGAAACCGGCGCGACATGGCTGGCGCGCGCGCCGACCTCGGCAAGGATGGCGCTGCGGCGCGAGCTGTCCATTGCGGCCAGGGCGGCACCGTCCTGGTACGGCAGCACCGCATGCTTGCGCAGCGCTGCCTTGGCCGGCTCGGTCTGCAGGAAGTCGACGAAGGCCTGCGCCTGCGCCGCCTTCGGACTGCGCGGATTGGTCACCAGGTAGAGCGGAGTGAACAACGGGTAGCTGCCGTCGGCGATGTTGGCGACGGTCGCCCGCTTGCCGTTGATCGGAATGGCCTTGATCTTCGAATTGCCGCTGATCCCGGCCAGCGTGGCCACGCCCAGGCCATTCGGGTTGAGTGCGATGCCTTCTTCGAGCTTGCGCGTGTTGACGTACAGCCGCGGCGCGGCCACCGGCTGGTTGCCGCGGCCGAACAGCAGGCTGCGCAGGCTGTACTCCACGCCGTCGCCGGGACTGGCCACGGCATAGACGTCGATCGGCGCATTGCGGCCACCGACCTCGCTCCAGTTGTGGATCTTGCCGTAATAGATGTCGTGCACCTGTTTCAGCGTGAGGCTGTCGATCGGGTTGGATGCCTGGGTGATGATCACCAGGCCGTCCCAGGCGACGGGGGTGAACGTGAGGTTGGCGTTCTGTGCGCTGCCGTCGCTGGCGCGGGCGCTGCCGGCCAGGTCGGCCGTGCCGGTCGCCACCGCGTCGATGCCCGAGGCGGTGTTGAACGGCTGCAGTTCGATGTGGCCGTGGCCGGTTTTTTCCCAAGCATTCGCCACTTCGTCGACGACGCCGTTCGCAGTGGCGACGTCACCGCGCCAGATCAGGGTGGAGGTGCTCTTGGCCGGTGTGCCGGCCCGGGTTTTGGAGTGACTGCGGGCAAACGCGGGAGCGGTGATGCAGGCCCCGATCAGGGCGACGGACAGCAGGCGGGCAAGACGAACGGACATGGTGATGGGGAGCCCCGGCATGAATTGAAGAAAGTGGTGACGCCAGTATGTAGCCCGGCAGGCGTACATGCGGTGAATTGGACAGGGTATTTCATCGACATGAATACAGAACATCAAGCACTTTCATGTATTTGCGCGAGTCCTTGCGTCGGGCTGTGCGCCGGGACACGGCCGCGGTGCGACGCCGGCCATGGTTTGGCCGGCGCAGCACCCGCCGCGGATCAGTTCACCACCACATAGCGGCTGCCGTCGGCATCGGCCACCACCAGCACCAGTTGGCGCGGATGCACGCCAGCCAGCCCGCCCAGCATGCGCAGGCTGGTGATGCGCTGGTTGCCCACGCCGATCAGCATGTCGTCGGTACTCAAGCCGGCACGCGCGGCGCGGCTGCCCGGTTGCACCGCGCTGATCGCCACGCCGTACAGGCCCTGGTCGCGCTGGCGTTGGCTCAATTCGCTGAAACGCACGCCGGCCAGTCGTGGATCGAGCTTGCCGCCGTCGAGGCTGGCCAGCTTCTCCGCGGCGATCGTGGCACTGACTTGGCGGCTGTGGCCGTCGCGCAGCACGCCCAGTTGCACCGTGCTGCCCAGCGGCAGCAGGCCTTCGGTATTGCGCAGTTCCTGCTCGTTGTGCAGCGGCTTGCCGTTGAGTGTGGTCAGCACGTCGCCCGGTTGCAGGCCGGCATGCTCGGCGGCCGAGCCGGGGTTGACGCCGGTGACCACCACGCCCTTGTCGTCCTCGAGCTTCAGCAACTGCGCTATGCGCGGGGTGATCGCCTGGGTCTGCATGCCGAGGCTGCCGCGCTCCACCTTGCCGTACGCCAGCAACTGCGCCATCACGCTGCTGGTGAGGTTGCTCGGAATCGCGAAGCCGATGCCGACATTGCCGCCCGAGGGCGAGAAGATCATGGTGTTGATGCCGACCAGCTCGCCGCGCAGGTTGACCAGCGCGCCGCCGGAGTTGCCGGGGTTGATCGAGGCGTCGGTCTGGATGAAGTTCTGGTAGCCCGAGCTCTCCGAATCGGGACCGCCCAGGCCCGATCGGCTCAAAGCCGAGACGATGCCCGCGGTGACCGTCTCGCTCAGCCCGAACGGCTCGCCCACCGCCACCACGTAGTCGCCCACGCGCAGCTTCGAGGAATCGGCCAACGGCAGCGCGGTGAGGTTCTGCGCGGGGATCTGCACCACGGCTACGTCGGTGTCCGGATCGGCGCCGACGAGCTTGCCCTTGAACGTGCGCCCGTCCTGCAGCGTGACCGTGATGTCGTCGGCACCGCCGACCACATGATTGTTGGTCAGCACGTAACCCTTCGCCGCGTTCACGATCACGCCCGAGCCCAGGCTCTGCTCGACCCGCTCGCGCGACGGTCCCGCCGGCAGGCCGAAGAACTGGCGCATCATCGGATCATCGAAATACGCATCGCGCACCGGCACGCGGGTCTTGGTGGAGATGTTCACCACCGCCGGCGTCACCCGCTGCAGCATCGGCGCCAGTGAAGGCATCGGCTGCCCGTCGACGGCCGCGGGCAGGGTGGCGGCGCAAACGCACACCGGCACGAGGGTGACCACGGATGCGAGGCCCAGCAAGCCGATCAGGCGGGGCAGCAGGCGGGATGGACGTGACGACATGAGACTCTCCTTAAATCGACGAAATGCGGCGCTGCTTCGACCGATACCCGCCGCGCCGGTTCCGTTGTGCCGACAGTTGCCGACGGGACTTTACATCCAGCGACGTCGGGGTTAACGTCCCCATCCGGTAACAACCACAACATCTTGTGCTTGGGCGTCAACCCAAAGACAAGTACTGGTGTAGACCACCCACGCACTCCGGGGGGCGTTGTCGTCGGAAAACAGCGCGGTGCAAGGGTCGGCGGGCAGCCCCGTCATCCGCGGCGCCAGCGCGGAACAACGTCAGCCACGTCATATCAAAATAAAGCTACGGGAGGCCGCGAGGCCGAACCGGGAGGTCAGGAAGCCGATGAGCACAGCGCGTGCACCAGCCACAAATTCAGCCACAGGTCGTGATGCCGCCGTGGACATTCCCCTGCAACCCGCCTCGTACGACATCTGGGACAAGAAGTATCGTCTGAAGGCGAAGTCCGGCGAGCCGGTCGACGCCACCATCGACGAGACCTACCAGCGCGTGGCGCGTGCCTTGTCCGACGTGGAAACCACCGACGAACTGCGCGGCCTCTGGTACGAGAAATTCCTGTGGGCGCTGCGCCGCGGTGCGATCCCCGCCGGCCGCATCACCTCCAACGCCGGTGCGCTGGCGCACAAGCCGGCCACCTCCACCATCAATTGCACCGTCTCCGGCACCATCCGCGACTCGATGGACGACATCCTGGAGAAAGTGCACGAAGCCGGCCTCACCCTGAAGGCCGGCTGCGGCATCGGCTACGAATTCTCCACGCTGCGCCCGCGCGGCGCGTACGTCTCCGGCGCCGGCGCGTACACCAGCGGCCCGCTGTCGTTCATGGATATCTACGACAAGATGTGCTTTACCGTGTCGTCCGCCGGCGGCCGTCGCGGCGCGCAGATGGGCACGTTCGACATCAGCCATCCGGACGCCAAGGAATTCATCCGCGCCAAGCGCGAGGACGGCCGGCTGCGCCAGTTCAACCTCAGCCTGCTGATCACCGACGGCTTC
>Ga0157371_10002305_pt1 | contig 18368 bp, 15 predicted proteins | sample C45metaG_FD_113462 | JGI IMG/M metagenome (GOLD analysis project Ga0157371, IMG submission 113462) | Corn rhizosphere microbial communities from Kellogg Biological Station, Michigan, USA - C4-5 metaG | ecosystem: Host-associated > Plants > Roots > Rhizosphere > Soil | place: USA: Michigan...
CCCTTGCGACGCAAAAATTTGTTGGACAGTGTGAAAAGATAAATAAGAAAAATGTTCGTGATAAATCGTATCAAATTGATTGTTCTCTATTAATTGCATTAGGTGCGGAAACTCCATGGTGATCACTCCTTTTCCGGATAGTAAAATTTTCATCCCGGCTACAAAATCGATGATATCAGGAACATGAGCGAGCACATTATTTCCTAACAATAAATCCGCTTTTACTCCTTGCAAAGAAAGTTCTTTTGCCAACTTTGTTCCAAAAAAATCAACGACAGTTTCTATACTTTTTTCTTTGGCAATTTGCGCAGTATTCGCCGTAGGTTCAATTCCTAAAACCGGAATATTTTTCTCTTTGAAATATTGAAGCAAATAGCCGTCATTGCTGGCAATCTCCACCACAAGAGATTTCGAATTGTAAGCAAATTTTCCGATCATTAACTCTGTATATTCTTTTGAATGTTCCAACCACGTTTTGCTGTAAGAAGAAAAATAAACATAATTGTTGTTGAAGATGGCATCAGATTTTTTATACTCATCAAGTTGCACTAAAAAACATTTTGAACATGTAAAAACTTTCAATGGGAAAAATACTTCCGGCTCATTTAGTTCCTCTTTCGTTAAAAATGAATTGGATGCAGGAGAATTACCTAAGTCTATAAAAACATCTCTCAGTTCATTTTTACAAAATCTGCATTCCATTTTTATAAAGCTTTAAAAGTTGAATCAATTAATAAATGATTTTTATCTCTTTCCGAAATTTCTGTTACCTCCAATGGCCATTTAATGCCTACAGCCGGATCATTGTATTTTATTCCTGATTCTGCTTCCGGTTTGTAATATGCTGAATGCTGATATACCAGTTCCGCATTTTCTGAAAGCGTTTGGAATCCATGTGCAAATCCTTCTGGTATGTAAATCATCTTTTTATTTTCTGTAGAAAGATTAATTCCAAACCATTTTAGAAATGTAGAAGAATTTTTGCGTAAATCAATAATTACATCAAAAACTTCGCCTGCTATACAGCGTACTAATTTTATTTCTGAAAAAGGCTTTAATTGAAAATGCATTCCCCTGATACTTCCTTTTTTTGATGTAAAGGATTGATTCATTTGAACCCATTCTTTTTCAAAACGAATATTTTTTTCAAATTCATCTTTACTGTATGTTCTCATGAACCACCCTCTGTCATCCTGCAGTGTTTTCAGATGAATTACAAAACTTCCTTTCAAAATTGTCTCTGCAAATGTCATAGCGATTGATATTGATTTATTTGAGAAACAGAATAATCGAAAATCTTTTCTTTAGGTTGTTTGTACCAGTCAATTGTAAATTCGATTGCCTCCTTACTATTTAATTTTGGAAACCATTGAAGTTCTTTTTTTGCTCTGTTAATATCAAGTTTCAAAATTCCTGCTTCATGAAGATCATTATCGTTTGATTTGTTAATCCAACTGCCTTTACCCCATCGTTCAATTGCCAACTCCACTAATTCTTTTACTTTTAAATGATCGTTTTCCAAAGGACCAAAATTATACGATGTTGACAATCCTTCTTTACTGCTATTTAAAGAACCAGCCAAAAGTAAATAACCGGAAAGCGGCTCTAATACATGCTGCCAGGGCCTTACAGAAAAAGGGTTTCTTACTGGTACTGCTAAATCTTCTTTTAGATGTCGAACAACATCTGGAATAATTCTATCGGTATTCCAGTCGCCTCCACCAATTACATTTCCTGCTCTTGCTGTTGCAACTCTTTTGTTATTATCATTTTTTTGAAAGAATGATTGATTAAATGAAGCGGTAACAATTTCAGCGCAGGCTTTGCTGGAACTGTAAGGATCATAACCACCTAAACGATTAGCTTCCTCATACGCCTTATCAGATTCCTGATTTTCATAAACTTTATCTGTAGTAACAATGACCGCCGAAGTTTTATTTTTCAAAGATAACATTGCTTCAAGCAAGTTCGCTGTTCCTGTAACGTTTATTTCAAAAGTTTCCGCCGGTATTTGATACGATTTGCGAACCAGGGCCTGAGCTGCCAGATGAAAAATATAATCCGGTTGAAAAGAGTCGATTTCTTTAGTAAGTTTTTTTCTTTGCCGGATATCAGCTATCACAGATTGATGAGGAATTTTTTCTGAAATGAGGTTATAAAAATCTTCATTATTTTCAGGAGCCAATGCATAACCTTTTGTTTCCGCACCTAGCAAATGAAGCCATAATAAAAGCCATGATCCTTTAAAACCTGTATGACCCGTAATAAAGACTTTTTTACCGCTAAAGTAGCTTTTTAAAAGTTCTTTTGTTACCAGACTTTCCATTTTGCATTTTTATTTTGCCAAAGATCTTCCAGTTCTATTTTATCACGAAGAGCATCCATACATTTCCAAAAGCCTAAATGTTGGTATGCCATTAATTGATTATCTTTTGCCAGCGATTCAAGCGGTGTATCTTCCCACATGGTATTATTCATATCTCCTTGCAGATAATTAAATACTTCCGGTTTCAAAACAAAAAAACCACCATTGATCCATTTGGAATCATCTTTAGCCTTTTCCCTGAAAGACTGTACTGTTCCATTATGGCCAACTTCAATTCCTCCAAAACGTGCATCTAACTGAATAGAAGTAACTGTAGCAATTTTATTATGAGCTTTATGAAATTCAACCAATTTATTTATATCAACATTACAAACTCCATCACCATAAGTGAGCATAAAATCTTCATTGCCTAAATATTTCTGAACCTTTTTTAATCTTCCTGCAGTCTTGGTATCTAATCCTGTTTCAACAAGCGTTACTTTAAAAGATTCTGAATTAGTATCATGAACTTCAAGCGAATTTTTCGCGAGGTCTATTGTAATATCTGAATTGTGAAGAAAATAATTCATGAAATATTCCTTGATAATATATCCTTTGTAACCCAGGCAAATAATAAAATCATTATACCCATAATGACTATACATTTTCATGATATGCCATAAAATAGGCTTTCCTCCAATCTCAACCATCGGCTTCGGACGCGTACCGGTTTCTTCGCTGATACGCGTACCTAATCCACCTGCGAAAATGACAACTTTCATACTAAAACTTTTAAATCAAAAAGAATAAAAGGACAAAGGTTACTCAATGCTTTTAATTTTTTCTAAAAATAATTCCAGCCCTTTCTTTTTATTTTCATCTAAATCAAAACGGATGCAATTGGTATAATAATGGTTCAAATCAAAAATATTATATGGATTCTCTTTCACTACTTCATCTATTTTATTCAATCCTAAAGTATTGGCTTCATTGAAACTTTTAATAAAATCTTCATCCAGTTTTTTATTGCTGATCCATGCAGCAAACACAAATGGCAAACCTGTAAAATTTTTCCATTCAAATCCTAAATCAAAAATGTAAGAAGAAACTTTTCTTTGTTGCAAGGCACGATCACCAATAACAAGTCCTGCCGTTGTTCCTGAAATTTTTGATTGATAATCTCCGGATGTTTCTTCAAATACTACATTTATTTTCAAGTATTCTTTAATTAAAACTTTCAAAAGTGCAACAGAAGTACGGCTTTGATAATCTAATAAAACATTCTCAATTTTATCCAAAGGCACTTCGCTGAAAAGGCACACACTTGCCACTTCACCAACACTTCCTATGCAATAATCAGAAATAATAAAATGCTGCTTCATTTGTGGAATAACTGCAACAGGTATCAGTCCAACATCAATTTCATCTTCTAATAACATAGCCGCAATTTTGGATGGATAATCAATAATAAGATTAACTTCATCTTTCATCATCCCTTGTTCAAATCCATAAATCAAAGGTTTTGTATTCAAATAACTTACCGCTCCGACCCTTACTTTTTTCTGCACTGTTTACTTTAATTTTGCTGCAAATTTAATACAGAATGCTTAAAGCTGAAGGCGCTAAAGGCTGAACAAAAAATAGGAAATAGATTTAATTATTTGTTTACTGCAAAAAGAGATGAAAGTTTAAGCTGAGAGCCAAAATAACAAATTAGATTATTTATTCGTTTACTATAAAACAGCCTACCTTAATTAATCAATACAACAAAAATACATGCAATTTCAACCACTTACTGCAATCTCTCCTGTTGATGGCCGCTATCGAAATCAATTACAACACTTAGATCATTATTTTTCTGAATTTGCTTTGATAAAATATCGTGTAAAAGTAGAAATTCAATATTTTCTTTTTTTGTCAGAAAATAAATTTTTTAAAGTTCCTGCTGCAATGAAAAAGCAACTTTTAAAAATCGAAAACGAGTTCTCCATTGCAGATGCTGAAAAGATAAAAGCCACAGAAAAAATAACTAATCACGATGTAAAGGCAGTTGAATATTTTCTTAAGGACAAACTGAAAGAAGCGGGAGGGGAGGATTTACAGGAATGGGTACATTTTGGATTAACATCACAGGATATTAATAATACTGCAGTTCCAATGATGTGGAAAGATGCGATTGAACACGAATATTTGCCTGCTGTTATCAATCTTCAACATAAACTGCATGCCCTTGCTACTGAATGGAAAGATATTCCGATGCTCGCCAGAACTCACGGTCAGCCTGCCTCTCCAACCATGTTAGGGAAAGAGATCATGGTTTTTGTGGAAAGAATCAAAAACCAGGTGCAGCAGTTCAGTTACATACCTTTTACAGGTAAATTTGGAGGAGCTACAGGAAATTTTAATGCTCATTTTGTTGCGTACCCCAAAACAAATTGGGTAGATTTTGCCAATCAATTTTTGGAAGAAAAATTAGGATTGCAAAGACAACAATATACAACTCAAATTGAACATTATGATTTGCTTGCTGCTCATTTTGATGCAATAAAAAGGATCAACACAATTCTTATTGATCTTTGTCGCGACATCTGGACTTACATCAGTATGGATTATTTTAAACAAAAAATAAAACAAGGTGAAATTGGAAGCAGCGCCATGCCTCATAAAGTAAACCCGATTGATTTTGAAAATGCGGAAGGAAATCTTGGCATCGCAAATGCATTACTGGAGCATCTTTCCTCAAAATTGCCTGTATCCCGTTTGCAAAGAGATCTGACGGATTCAACTGTTATCCGAAATATCGGAGTGCCGGTAGCGCATACTATTCTTTCGATTTTATCTCTTGAAAAAGGAATTGGGAAATTGATTTTGAATGAAGAAAAGTTACATGCTGATCTTGATAACAACTGGGCTGTAGTTGCAGAAGCTATCCAAACCATTCTGCGAAGCGAAAATTATCCGAAACCTTATGAGGCTTTAAAAGAGTTGACAAGAGGAAAAACTTCAATTGATAAAAATGCGATTCATTCTTTTATTGATTCTTTACAAATTTCTGCTGGGCTAAAGAAGGAATTGAAAGCGATCACCCCTTTTAATTATACAGGAGTTTCTCAGTTGTAAAAATCAACGAGATATTATTTATGAATCTCACTCGTAAAATGAAATTCGATCTCAGGATTATTGGTACGTTCTGTATTTAAAAACCACCCGCTTTGAGCGAGATAAACTAATAATCCATCTTTATCACACGCAATATTTCCTGATTTGAATTTGATAAATTCTTCCAGTTTTTTCGGATCTTTTGAAGTGATCCAGCAGGCTTTGTAATAAGGCAACGAATTCAATTGAACAGACGCGCCATATTCATGCAAAAGGCGATATTGAATCACTTCAAATTGCAATTCTCCCACACAACCAATGATCTTTTTATTGCCGCCGAATTGTGTGAATAATTGTGCAACGCCTTCATCCGTTAATTGCAACAATCCTTTTTCCAATTGCTTTGTTTTCATCGGGTCTTTATTCACTACTTCTTTAAATATTTCCGGGGAAAAAGAAGGAATTCCTGTGAAATAGAAATCTTCACCTTCGGTAAGCGTATCACCAATTTTAAAATTTCCAGTGTCAAACAACCCGACAACATCGCCCGGATAAGCACTTTCAATAATGTCCTTATCTCTCGCTAAAAATGTGTAAGGATTACTAAACCGGACATTCTTGCCTAACCGAACATGATGAAAATATTTGTTGCGCTCGAACTTACCGGCACACACTCGTAAAAATGCAATTCTATCCCGATGACGAGGATCCAGATTTGCATGAATTTTAAAAACGAATCCACTGAATTTATTTTCTTCTGGCTCTACAACCCTTGTCGTTACTGCCCTTTCCTGCGGAAGCGGGGCAATTTGTATAAATGTTTCCAGCAATTCTTTTACACCAAAATTATTAATCGCGCTTCCAAAAAATACCGGCGCAAGTTTAGCTTCCAAATATTTTTGACGATCAAAATCTTCATAAACGCCTTCGATTAATTCAACATCTTCCCTCAAACGTGCCGCATCTTTTGCACCCAATTTTTGTTCTACAATTTCATCATTAATGTTGTCAATCGGGAGATCTTCTGCGGAGATTTTTTGATTTGGGGTAAATAATAAAAGGCTTTTTTCAAATAAATTATAAACGCCTTTAAATTCTTTTCCCATGCCGATCGGCCAGCTCAAAGGATGCAGTTGGATATTCAATTCTGATTCGATTTCATCCAAAAGATCAAACGGATTTTTCCCATCACGATCCAGTTTGTTTACAAAAACAATTACAGGCGTATCACGCATTCTGCACACTTCCATCAACCTTTTTGTTTGCTCTTCCACGCCCTTCACAGAATCTATCACCAAAACAACGCTATCAACAGCCGTCAGCGTTCGGTAAGTATCTTCCGCAAAATCTTTATGGCCGGGAGTATCCAACAGATTCACCAAAATATCTTTGTATTCAAAACTCATCACAGAAGTGGCCACGGAAATTCCACGTTGCCTTTCAATATCCATGAAATCGGAAGTAGCGTGTTTTTTAATTTTATTGCTTTTAACAGCGCCGGCAGTTTGAATGGCGCCACCAAATAACAAAAACTTTTCAGTCAGAGTCGTTTTCCCGGCATCCGGGTGAGAAATGATGGCAAATGTTCTGCGCTTCTTTATTTCGTTGATCAATTTTGTATTTACTTCCGCCTGCATCTGTAGATTTGAAAAATTTTGCGCGAAGTTAAGTTAATTACAGAATGTGATGAATTGATAAAGCGCTAATTAACGAATCATAAAATCAAAAATTGATTGATTTTCAACAATATCAGTAAACGAATAAATAATTCAAATTCTTGTTTTCAAATCATATGTATGGTATCTAATGATCAAAGCCATTAAAGCATTCGCATCTATCGATGAAGAAATAGCACTTATTTAATTAATGTACTTTTGCACCACTTAAAAAAGAGTTATGGATTTTACTTTTTCAGAAGAGCAATTAATGATCAGACAGGCTGCGCGCGATTTTGCCATTACTGAATGCTTACCCGGAGTTATTGAACGCGATGAACATCAAAAATTTCCTTATGACCAGGTAATGAAACTGGCTGATTTGGGATTTCTTGGAATGATGGTTCCACCCGAATATGGCGGCGCGGGATTGGATACGATCAGTTATGTTTTAGCGATGGAAGAGATCAGCAAAGTGGATGCCAGCACCAGCGTTTCCATGAGTGTAAACAATAGTTTGGTGTGTTATGGCCTGGAAGCTTTTGGTACTGAAGAGCAAAAGAAAAAATATCTAACACCACTTGCGCAGGGAAAAAAAGATGGCGAATTATACATCGGGGCATTTTTATTAAGCGAGCCGGAAGCCGGTAGTGACGCCACTTCACAAAGAACTACTGCCGAAGAAAAAGATGATCATTACATAATCAATGGTGTAAAAAACTGGATCACGAATGGAAATTCCGCTTCTGTTTATTTGGTGATCGCACAAACACATCCTGAAAAAGGAAGCCGCGGGATTAATGTTTTTATCGTTGAGAAAAACTGGCCCGGTGTAAAGGTTGGAGCTAAGGAAAATAAACTGGGAATTCGCGGAAGCGATACCCACAGCATTTCATTTACCGATGTAAAAGTTCCGAAAGAAAACCGCATCGGCGAAGATGGATTTGGTTTCATATTCGCAATGAAAACTTTATCGGGTGGAAGAATCGGAATAGCTTCCCAGGCGCTTGGATTGGCTTCCGGGGCGATGGAAAGAGCCATTGCCTATTCTAAAGAAAGAAAAGCTTTTGGTACAGAAATCAAAAATCACCAGATCATTCAATTTAAGATCGCGGATATGGCTACAAGAATTGATGCCGCCCGTTTGCTTTGCCTTCATGCGGCATGGCAAAAAGATGTTGCACAGGATTACACAGAAAGCGCCGCAATGGCAAAAGTTTTTGCCAGCGAAACTGCGATGTGGGTTACAACAGAAGCAGTTCAGATCCATGGCGGCTATGGCTACGTAAAAGAATATCATGTGGAACGAATGATGCGCGATGCCAAGATCACACAGATTTATGAAGGAACAAGCGAAGTGCAGAGGATTGTGATTAGCAGGGGAATTTTGAAGTGATTTTTTCTAAGGGAAAAAAATCTTATAATAATAAATCTAAAAAAGAAAGAAAATCTTTTTAAGAAACTTTTCATGATTATTTACCCGGCATTACCGGTTCTCTTTTATAAAATTTAAAACCTCCTTCCTGTTTTATTAATATACAATTATTGCAAGTTGTATCAAAAGCAGTATTGTTAACCTTTACGACAAAAAATGCAGGCTTTTTAATATTTCCTTTTAATAAGAACTGTTCATCTTTTTCACCATAAACAGGAGACGCCGGCTTTTTTGCGTAAAAATATTGCGCATAACTTTTAAAGCCAATTGGCCATACATATACATCCTTTCCCACCAGGGTTTCATAAAAATCGATCGCCGGCCCTTGTGAATATTTTTCAATTTTTGGAACAACAGAAAACAAATAAATAAAGAGGCAAATGGCGGTCGAATAAAAAAGAAAAAGAATGGCTACCCGGTTTTTCTTTTTATAGAAAAGAATAACCGCAACTATTACTAAAATAAAATAACAAATTCCAATTAGACTCTCAAATCCGCTCCACTGAACGGTTACATTCAGACTTGCAGCCGCGAAAGGGTCTTTTAAATAAGGCAATATCAATTCATGATGATTGGCAACATAAGGAAGGGCAGATAACAAAAATGAAAAAACAAACCCCATAAAGACAATTAAAATCAAAAGCGAAATCTTCATTTTTTGTTGCTTTACTACCAGGCCTTCAAGATAACAGGCAGCCATAAACGCTAACGGCATATAAGTAAGCAAAGAGTAATGGACAATTTTTGTGGTGGTAATGCTGAATAAAATCATCACCGTCCAGAAAAGTATTTTCATTAATCGTAAAAAGCTCTTTCTTACCTCTTTATTTTTTCCAAACAAAACAGGCAAAGCAATGATTGAAATCGGAAAACAGCCGATAAAGACGACAACAAAATGATAATAAAAAGGTTCACCATGACTGGCAACAGGATGCAGAAAAAGATCAAGCTGGTAAGAGAGAAATTCTTTTAAAAACCAAAACCCATTGTTGATAATTTCTTCGCCAAACCACAATAAACAAATGAGGGTAAAAAAGAAAATAAACAACAGAATCTTTTTTAGGTTTGGAAAGTTTTGAAATCTGCTAAATAAAAAATAAACAAGGAATGAAATCAGAAAAATCAATAAACCTACAGGGCCTTTTGTTAAAGTTGCCAAGCCAATAAAAATCCCTGCGAGACAAGGATACACATATTTATTTTTAAAAACCTCACCTGATATATCCAGGTACATAAAATAAATAGAGAGAAAAATAAAGTAATTAAAAACCGGATCTATAATGCCGGATTTAAAATATAAATGAGGTAAAAAACTTCCGAGATAACTGATAGCCCAAATGAAGCCAAATCTTGGCGTGTGATATTTTTTCCCGATCAGAAAAAAAGTAACTAAAGTGATAATTCCAAAAATGGCATTCGGAAATCGTGCTGCAAATTCATTAATGCCAAAAATTTTCATAGCGCCGACCTGCAACCAGAAGAAGAAGGGTGGCTTTTCCCAGAAAGGTTGAAAATTAATTTGAACACGATGATAGTTTCCTGTAACGATCATTTCACGTGCCGACTCCGCAAAATTGATTTCGTCCCAATCAAAAAGATGAACCCTTCCTAAAAATGGAATAAAGAAAATGATACCGGATAAAACAATGATAGCAAGGTAAAGATTGCTTTGTCTGTTATTTATTGGGTGAGCAATTTCCATTTATAAATTTTTACTTTGGTAAGAAAATAAAGAACAGAAACTTTTAATACGCCCAATCCATAAGTAATGCTTCTTTTTAAATTAATCGAAGAAGCTTCTTCAAAATATTTTGTTGGACAGGTAATCTCCCCGATTTCAAAACCGTTATAAAAAATCTGTGCAACCATTTCATTATCAAAAATAAAATCATCCGAATTTTGCTGATAATTTATTTTTTTTAAAACATCTTTGTGATATGCACGGTATCCCGTGTGGTATTCAGAAAGCTTTTGATTCATCATTGTATTCTGAAACAGGGTGAGCATCCTGTTTGCAATATATTTATACAAAGGCATGCCGCCTTTTAGAGCCCCTTTTCCTAAAATACGACTTGCAAAAACCACTTTATACAAATCATTGCCTATTACAGAAATCATTGCCAGCAGTAGCTTTGGAGTATATTGGTAATCAGGATGAAGCATAATAATAATGTCCGCGTTTAATTCCAGCGCCTTATCATAACAGCTTTTTTGATTGCCGCCATAACCTCTGTTTTGTCTATGCTTAATGATATGCTGAATCCCTAATTTTTCCGCTACTTCTAAAGAATTATCGGTGCTGTTATCATCCACCAAAACCAATTCATCAACCACATTCATCGGAATTTCAGAAATTGTTTTTTCCATTGTAAGCGCGGCATTGTAAGCGGGAAGGACAACAACAACTTTTTTACCGTTATACATTTATAAGGAATAAATTTTTGCAAAGTAAAGGAATCAGCTACGTATTCATTGATTAAAAAATCGACGTTGCATTTTCTAAATTGTTATTTTTCAAAATACGCCACGCTTCCTCCAACCCAATCTTTATCCATATTATACCTTACACCAATCATTTTGCCCTTGCTCAATCGCGCCAGATTATTGACCGCAACAGGCCTCTCCGCTCCTTTTTTCCAAAAATAAAAAATTCTTATTTCGGCTTTTGCAGGCACATTCAACGTTTTTATTACATCTGCATATTTTACTTTTCGTTGCAAAATCCAATTTTCCGGATCTCTTACTGAATCAATATCCTGTTTTGTAACATCAATTATCACTCCTTGTCCGGCAAAAGAAAACAGAGGTTTCAAAACATAATTTTGTAAATCTGGCGGCATTTCTTTTAAGTCATTTAAATAAAAAGTTTCAGGAACATAAGGATTATGAATCATAGGAAGCATGAATTTGCTTATCCGGTAAAACCAATTCGGATGTGGCGCCCACTCTACATCTAAAGGCTGTGTAATATCTACTACTTCACCCAGTGAATCTTTTATTTGTGAAAGTTCATCAAAAATAATCCGGTTATAAATTCTTTTCACCTGAATTTTTTTCCCGTCTTTTTTATAAAATAATTTCTTGCCTTCCTGTATCAAGTCAGTAAGACAAACAATTGGAATTCCGAGATAATCACTGGTACAATAAAAATCAATTCTGGTCTTTTGCTTCTCAGGTTTTATTTCAAGAAGAATCACATTTTCAGGACGGTGATTGTCTAAAATTATTTCTTTTAAAAATTGCAAATAAGAGTGTTTATCAAACCCGTCCAAATAGTTAGAAAAATTGTTAGGAATCTGAAAATGCTTTTCCAAAATTTCAGGGTAATAAGCCTGGAATGCAAACAGCGTCGGGAAGCCCTGCATTTCTACTAACTGTGGCTCAAGCTCACCTTTTTCATTTTCGCAAATACCAAAATCAAAAGCAATGAAATCAGTATGTTCATTTTCATTTGGCACATCTTCATTTTTCGGAATCGATCTTTGAGTCAGTTCTTTAAAGTCTGGTTTGGTAATAGTATCAACGATCGATTCGCATGCGTCTAACATTTTTGTTGTAAAATCAGCCGGAATAAAAACAGGAGTTTCCGCCACACGAAAATCTATTTGTCCCGGATGTTTGCTGTTCAAGTCAGCCAGGAAATCCTGGTATTTTTTTTCGGTAAAATCTTTATTGAACTGTTCTCTTATTTTCGCAACCATTTGTTATACTGATCAATTGTGGGATATACTTAAGAATAAATTTCCTGCAAACTATTTAAGGCAATATTTAGAAAATTAGGAAGAATGTGATCGTGCGTCCATAAAATTTTATCAGGATCGTTCAATTGCTCAATCATTGATTTCCATTTTTCTATTCCATGATTTTCTATTACAATCTTTTTCTTTTTTTCCGTTTTCAAATGGATCGACATTCCCGCGGCATCCGCTTCCGGGTGAAATTGTGTTCCAATAAAATAATTGCTAAACCGGATTCCCATCAACGCTCTTTGATAAGGTACATGTGGCCTTTCTTTTTCTATACATAAAATTTTTGCATCCAATTCTTTTAACCGGTTTTCGTCAGGATCAATAACCTGGTAATCGCGGCTGTCAACGGCATAAAACGGATCCGGCATTCCTTCAAAAACAGGTTCTTCTTTTCCAGATTCCAGCAAATGCACAGGAAAAACCCCGAAGGCAGTTGATTTTCGTTTGGTAATTTTGGCAACCCGAAAATAACGGCAAGCAAGTTGAAAAGAATGACAAATAAAAAAAATAAATTTCTTCTGAATATTTTCAGGATCATTATTAAAGTTTTCCATTTTCCTGATCCAACGAAAATATAAATTATCCCATTTCAACCCCTGACTTTCAAGAGGACTTCCCGGGCCTCCACTACTTATATAAATATCGTAAGAAGTATCAGGTAATTCGTTTTTGCGCCTCACATCAAATTCTTTTGATATAATATCAAGGTGATTCATCTCGCCAAATTGATTCACAATCTCCCGCAAACCGCGCATTCCCTGGTTTTCATAGCCTTCATACAAATCTAAAATAGCAATGCGAACCGTTTGTTTTTCATTAAAATTCATCCGGCAAATATAATCAAATGCCATTTTTGTATAGTTAACAGAAATGGAATACTTATAAGATTTCCACCATCCATCCACATTTTCAAATTAGTGGATTTTTATCCTTTTCTTTTCGTAAATTTCATTTTCAAATTTTAAAACTACAAACATGAGCAGAATCAATGACATCCTTTTGCGCAAAGGAAACACAGCGATCTCAGTTTTGCCCCAAACTTCTGTTTTTAATGCTTTAAAAGTAATGGCAGAAAATAATATCGGTTCTGTGGTCGTAATGCAGGATGAAAAATTTCTTGGAATTATTACCGAAAGAGACTATTCACGTAAAGTCGTTTTGAAAGGAAAAAATTCTACTGATACAAAAGTGAATGAGATTATGACTTCCGAATTTCCACTTTTAAAACCCACCGACACCGTGGAGTACTGCATGGAGCTTATGACAAAAAATAACATCCGGTATCTTCCTGTTTTTGACGGAAAAAATCTTGGCGGAATCATTTCCATTAGTGATGTAGTAAAGGAAACAATACTCTCGCAACAACAAACCATTGATCATCTCCATGATTATATTCATTCATGATTTGATTAAAAAAAGTTGAGAGACCTCGTCCCCGATTTTTGCAAAAATTTTACCAATAAATTATCTGATTTCCCGTTAGGAATTTGAAAATTCGAATAACTTCGCAACTTATGAAAACTAAAGTTTACCTCGCTATTGCCCCAATTATTTTTGCTGTTTTTTGTTTGTTTACTGGCTGCAACAGCGGCCAATCTGCCTCTGACCATTCTTTGAAAGATTCTATCTCAAAACAGGAAGAAGCAAAAGAAAAAGGAAAAGTTTATGAGAAAAAAGCAATCGACACGGCTTTGTATAATAAACTCATGCATAATCTCGCCAATCATGATACAACAGGAAAATGGCCGGCTAAAATGCCTTATCCATTACCGGGCGCTATTTTCCCTTTCCATCGTATTGTGGCTTTTTATGGAAATCTTTATTCTAAAAAGATGGGTATTCTTGGTGAATTGCCTAAAAAAGAAATGTTGAAGAAATTGAAGCAGGAAGTAAATAGGTGGCAGGCTGCTGATTCCACAATTACGGTTATTCCTGCATTGCATTATATCGCTGTTACTGCTCAGGGTTCGCCGGGAAAAGACGGCAAGCACAGAATGCGTATGCCTTTCAGCCAGATTGATTCTATGATTAATTGGGCAAATGAAATCGACGGGCTTGTTTTTTTAGATATCCAGGTGGGAATGAGCTCTGTAAAAGATGAAGTGCCAAAACTGGATAAATATTTACAAATGCCGCAGGTTCATTTAGGAATCGATCCGGAATTCTCCATGAAGGACGGCCACGTTCCGGGAACAAAAATCGGGACTTTCAATGCTAACGATGTGAATGCTGCGATCGACCACCTTGCATCTTTAGTGAAACAATATCATTTGCCCCCAAAAATTTTAATTGTTCATCGTTTTACTCAAGGAATGATTACCAATTACCAGGACATAAAAAAAGTACCTGAAGTTCAGATAGTAATGGATATGGACGGATGGGGTGATAAAACACTAAAACGTTCTACTTATTTGAGATATATTTATAAAGAACCTGTTGAATTTACGGGATTCAAATTATTTTATAAAAATGATACCAAAACAGGCAGCAACCAACTTTACACGCCAGAAGAATTATTAAAATTTATTCCAAAACCCATTTACATTCAATACCAATAATTTTTATTATTTTATGAAAACAAACATGTTGTTAATGGCATTGTGCATTTGCATACTAAGTGCATGCCATTCAGCAAGCGCCAAAAAGGAAAGTGAAACTGCAAAACGAATGGCGAAACAAAATGCGCCAGTTGAAATGAACACCCCTGCTGCAAGCGTAGCAGAAATTCTTGCTAAAAAACAAGTGCCTGTTTTGTGTTATCACCACATCAGGGAGCCAAAACCAGGACAAAGTGAAAGCATGAAAAGTTATTCAGTTTCTCCAGCTCAGTTTGCCCAACAGATGAAAGCGCTTAAAGACAGTGGCTATCAGACGATTTTACCAATTCAATTGTATAATTATCTGGTACACAATGGCCCGCTTCCTGCAAAACCCGTGATGCTCACTTTTGATGATACGGATGAAGAACAATTTACCATTGGAAATACTGAAATGAAAAAGTACGGTTTTAAAGGCGTTTTTTTTATTATGACCATTTCAATTAATCGTCCGCGTTATATGACAAAAGCGCAATTAAAAGAACTTTCAGATGAAGGAAATGCTGTAGAATCTCATACCTGGGACCATCATATGGTAACTAAATACCACGGCGACGATTGGGAAAAACAATTTATCAAGCCAAGGAAAACAATTGAAGATATAACCGGCAAGCCAGCTATGTATTTCGCTTACCCATATGGATTATGGAATGAACGCGCCATTCCTGAATTAAAAAAAGCAGGTTTTAAAATGGCTTTTAGTTTGTCTACCAAACGCGATTCTACAGAACCATTATACACGATCAGAAGAATGATTGTTCCCGGGCAATGGTCTACAACGGGCATGCTGAAGGCAATGAAACAAACTTTTAAGGAAAAGTAATTATATTCTCGAGTGTAAAGTAGTTTTTCTAAACAAAAAATAGCATTTTTTGTTTGTTTACTGAATTTGTCAAGGTAGAATTGAAAATGCCTGTTTTTGTTTGGTTACTAGATCCGGCTACGATTTTTGCACATCTTTTGGATCGCGGAAATAATGTTGAAGAGAAGAAATAGCGGAATGTTCATGATTGCCGTATCGGTATATTGACCACATTTTTAAAATCCGTTCACGCTTACGTTCCTCCTGTAAAATCCGGTCACGTGCAGTTAATAATTCGAATTGTGTAATCAATCCGCGAAGCTTTCCTTTCTTTTCTGCATCCACAACCGGAAGCACGCCAACATGATTAGCAGCCATTCTATCAGCTATCGACCGAAGTGATTCTTCAGGATATGTGGTAATAATGTCTTTCCTCATAAAATCATCCACCTTCCCTGAAAGCCTTTCCTGCAAAGCCTTTTCCAATACATCCTGCCAGGAGATAGCCCCTAAAATTATTCCTTCCAGGTTTACAACCGGCAGTAGTCTTTGCTTGCGCATATCGCTTTGCGCCTGTACCATTTCTTTCACTTCCTCCATCGGAGTTCCCGTTCGTATTGTCAAAATATTAGTAGACATTACATCTTCTGCAAACAAAACTTCCAAAGGTTCCACTGCATATTCCCGCAAGACATGAAAACCACGTCTCGCCACTTTTTCGGTAAGGATAGATCGTTTTAAAGTGAGCACACTGATGAGATGCGCTAACGTAACCGTGATCAGTAAAGGAAGAAATAAATTCATACTGTGCGTCAATTCTATCGGAAATATTATTGAGGTGAAAGGCGATCGCATAACTCCTGCCAAAGCGCCGGCCATTCCGAGCAATGCCCATTCTGAAGGAATTTTGCCTGGAAAAACCAAACCGAGTAAACCGCCGAGAGCAGCGCCCATCATTAATATTGGCGCAAGAATTCCACCGCTTGTCCCGGATCCGAGAGCTACCGCCCATATAATTAATTTGACCACAAAAATACTTACGAGAGAAGTAACAGCAAGATTTCCGGCAAGTTCATCAGCAATCGTATCATAACCGACTCCCAAAGCATGCGGTTCTATTATTCCTCCGATTCCTACTACCAGGCCGCCAATTACCGGCCACCACATCCAGTGAATGGGTAATTTTCTAAAAGCATCTTCGGCACCATAAACCGCTTTTGTCAACAACCACGCCATTCCACCACAGATCACCCCCAAAATCACCGCATCCAATAAACCAGTAGAATTCAACTGAATCATTTTTTGAACAGGAAACAATGGCTCTGATTTCATCCAGCCTTCGTTTACAAATAAGTGCCTGACAGCATCCGCAACAATACTTGCAATCGCGGCCGGAACAAAAGAACGAGGCTTCCATTCAAACAAAAGCAGCTCTACCCCAAGAATTACTGCGGCGATTGGTGTACCGAACACTGCACTCATTCCTGCAACTGCACCGGCTACCAAAAGGCTTCGACGCTCAATGGCTGTCAAACTTAGAAATTGCGCGAGTACGGAACCAACTGCACCACCGGTTAAAATAATTGGCCCTTCCGCACCAAAAGGACCACCGGTTCCAATACTGATAGCGCTGGCAATCGGTTTTAGGATCGTAAGACTTGGCTCCACTTTGCTGCCACCGACCAGTATCGTTTCCATTGCTTCCGGAATTCCATGTCCACGAATGCGCTCAGATCCATACCTGGCCATAAAGCCCACCACCAAACCACCTGCCATTGGAATTAAAATAGCTAACCAGCCAAGCGCATTATTTCGTGGAGAAGTAAGCGTAAGGTCAAATCGCTGATAATATAAAAGATTACTTATAAGCGCAATAAGATCAAGTAGAAAAAGAGCAATAAAAGCACCGATGATGCCAATAATTACAGAAAGGGGAATCAGTTTAAGAACAGAAGTTGTGGTTGTAAAATCCCTCAGTTTGCGCGCTACATTAGAAGCAGGCGTGAACCTGGTATTATCATCCTCAGCTTTATTTTTTGTACTACTCTGCTTATTCATACGGTTCCTTATGGTCTCAAATGCAGAAGAAAAAATTATTAAGACAGGTAAAAAATTATCACACAATTTAAGATTTTTTCTGATTAATTATTTACCCTGAAGTAAAATTTTAAAAGCCATTTGCTGATTTTACTAGCCGAATCACGTCCATTTTTAGTAGTAAATGAATATTTAAAGCAAATATTTGTTTTATTTATATTTTTTTATGAACATGCAGCATCTGGCTACTTTTTGAAGTCTTAAAATAAACTACTGTATGAAAAAATTTTTATTCTTAACTGCTCTACTTGTTTTTATAACTACTGCCCTCATAGCACAAGATAAAATTTATAAAAAACATGGCCCTGTTATCAATGGAAAAGTAATCGAAATCGGGCCAGATGAAATAAAATATAAATTAGCAGATTCTCCAGATGGGCCGGTTTATGTTGTCGATAAATCTACTTTGAAAATGATCGAATATGCAGATGGAAGAATAGAAAAATTTCAAATTAGTTATAAAGATCCGGCGAACTACGAAGGACAATTGACAAAAGCCATTAAATTTAATTTCCTGGCGCCATTACTTGGTTATACAGAATTTGGATTTGAAAAATCTCTTTCACCGTTGAAGGCTTATGAAGTAAATTTTGGAATTATAGGATTAGGAAAAAATACGGTCTCAGAAA
>Ga0157371_10002306_pt1 | contig 18361 bp, 17 predicted proteins | sample C45metaG_FD_113462 | JGI IMG/M metagenome (GOLD analysis project Ga0157371, IMG submission 113462) | Corn rhizosphere microbial communities from Kellogg Biological Station, Michigan, USA - C4-5 metaG | ecosystem: Host-associated > Plants > Roots > Rhizosphere > Soil | place: USA: Michigan...
CAATTTTATCAACTGCATTATCATCTAAAGAGTCATTTTGCAATAAATTTTCCAGCTTGTTTTTTAATAAAGCAATTGGCGTTAAAAGTTCGTGAGAAACATTCGAAATAAATTGTTTTTCTTTTTTGAAAAGCTCTGCAATACGATCCATCATTTGATTTAAAACCAAATCTAATTCTCTAAAATCCCTCGATTTTGCATTTATGGGCGTATGGTCAAAAACTTCGGGTTCATTGACTCGCCTTATTTTAGTATCAATAATTTTATAGAAAGGTTTCAGTAAATATTCGATATAAAAAGTATCTGCCAGAAATGTCACAAAAAGAATAACAACCAAAACAACAATTATAAACAGCTTAATAATAAAAGTTAAGTCTTTTACTTCGCTTAAACTGCTTCCAATTTCTAACTGATAATCTTGATTTTCGTAACTAAAATGATGCTGTAGAATTCGGTATTCATTTTCTTCACCTTCAATAATCCGGTATTCGTTGCTAAAACTTGTTCTTTTTTGATGTGGCTTAAACGGCGCTCTCGAAAGTACCAAAAATTCGTTATGAAGTGTAGAAAACTGGGAATAGGTTTCAGTTGAATCATCTTCATTTTCAATAAAATCATTAATTTCCTGCTGATTTAAATGGTCGATGAATTTCTTCTTTTTTTCAATTAACCCATTATTGATATGTCTGTAAACCACATTTTCAACCAAAATAGGAAGCATGAGCCACAAAATCAAAATTACCAACAACCTTGTTAGTGCATTAAAAATGGCTAATTGATGTTTTATCTTCACGAAAATCTATTTATTCATTAATACGATAACCCACATTTCGAACCGTTTCAAACCAATCTATTGAAGTGTGTTTGTCTAATTTTTTTCGAAGATTTCGAACATGAACATCTATAAAATTAGAATCTGAATTTATTTCCAGAATGTCTCCCCAAATATGTTCTGTTAATTGCAGTCTTGTAATTACTCTGTTTTTATTCAAAACCAAATATTGAAAAATATCAAATTCCTTTTTTGTTAAACTCAAAGGCACTTCATTAAAACTCACTTTATAATCCTGAAGCTGCAGCAAAAAACCGTGAATACTTAAGTTATTTAAAGTAAAACCATGAATTCGTCGAATTACGGCAAACAATCTGGCTGCCAATTCTGTCAAAGCAAAAGGTTTCGTTAAATAATCATCAGCTCCCAGATGAAGCCCATTAATTCTATCATCTAGTTCACCGCGGGCAGTAAGTACAATTACTGCAATTTTTGATTTTGTTTTTCGAATGGTCTGTAAAACCTCAAAACCATCTCCGTCCGGCAAACCAAGATCAAGCAGCATAGCATCATAATCATTGCTTCCAAATTCTTCGAGAGCATCGGCACAATTATTCGCAATTTTACAGATATAACCTGCTTTGCACAGAAAGTCGTAAACTTCAACAGCAAGTTCTTTATTATCTTCTACAATTAAAACATTCATAAAACAAGACATTTATGCGCAACTAAAATTAATCAATTATCAAAAGTCCGGCTGCACATTATTAAAAAATTAACGAATAAAAAAAGCTGACAAATTTCTTTATCAGCTTCTTCAATCGCATTCATCATAATCATTATTCCTGTTTTGCCCTCGTTACAATGTTTCGAAAACAAAACGAGAATAATTCTTACTTTTTCACAGCTGCTGTTTCTTCTTTTGGAGTTTCAGCTTTTGCTTTTTTATTTCCTTTGTGATGGTGTTTTGTAGCTTTTACTTCTTTTGCCGGCGCTGTCTGAGCTGGAGTTGTTTGAGCACTAACCATTACACTTGTTCCTAGAACTGCTGCTAATACAATAAATAAATTTTTCATGACTTTTTAATTTTTAAATTAATTACTTTTTATTCTAATTTTTTTGTTTGTTTATTTTTTTACTTTTGTCGTTTCAGCTTTTGGAGCTTCACTTTTTTCTGATTTTGCTTTTTTATCAGATTTATTTTTTGGGTGTTTTGTTGCTTTTACTTCTTTTGCAGGAACTGTTTTACCATCTTTTGCTGGAAACGCATGAACCATTGCACTTGTTCCTAAAACTGCCACTAATACCATCAATAAATTTCTCATGATTTCTAAGATTTAAATTAAATACCTTTTATTTTACAGTTCAAAATTACCTTCGCAACATGAAGAAAAAATGAAGAAATCCCTGAATAAAAAATTTTAACTTGATATTAACGCTTTGCTTACTGTTCATCACTACAGGACGCACTTTTACTAAAATGAGCCTGTATAGGTTATACCGCTCAAAAAATATATTTTCAGAAACCGAATCGTTTTTTAAAACCCAATTGTTTATTTTTACAGACTAATATTTTTAATATGTCAACTCAAAAACGCCTTTTTCTTCTAGATGCTTATGCATTAATTTTTCGCGGTTATTATGCCTTTATAAAAAACCCGAGAATCAACTCAAAAGGAATGGATACATCTGCAATTATGGGTTTTATGAACTCACTTTTAGATGTTATTAAAAGAGAAAAACCAGATCATTTAGCCGTTGCTTTTGATAAAGAAGGAAGCCACGCGAGAACAGAAATGTTTGCCGAATATAAAGCTAACCGCGACGAAACTCCCGAAGCTATTAAAATTGCTGTTCCTTATATTCAGGAATTATTAAAAGCCATGCATATTCCAATTATTGAACTTGCAGGCTGTGAAGCTGATGATTTAATTGGTACAATTGCCAAACAAGCCGAAAAACAAAACTATAAGGTGTACATGGTAACACCTGATAAGGATTTTGCACAATTGGTTTCTGAAAATATATTTATGTACAAACCTGCCCGAATGGGTAATGGAATCGAAATTTGGGGAGTTCCAGAGGTTTTAGCAAAGTTTGAAGTCGAAAGACCAGAGCAGGTTATCGATTTTCTTGGAATGATGGGTGACGCCGTAGATAATATTCCGGGATTACCTGGAGTTGGTGAAGTAACGGCTAAAAAATTCCTGAAAGAATTTGGTTCAATGGAAAATCTTTTGGCTAACACTGATAAGCTGAAAGGTAAAATGAAAGAAAACATCGAAGCCAATAAAGACAAAGGTATTTTATCTAAAAAACTAGCGGCTATTATGTGTGACTGCGATGTCGTTTTTAATGAAGATGATTACGAACTTTCTCGTCCGGATATCGAAAAAACCGATGCTATTTTTCAGGAATTGGAATTCAGAAGAATGGCAGAACAATTTGATAATTTGTTTAAAGTTGGCGCAGGAAATGAATCAGGTTCAACTCCGGCTCAGGATGCTAAATTATACAAAAAACCACAGCCAAAGAATGAAGACCAATTTGATCTTTTTGGCGGAGGCGGCACCACTCTTGATGAAAGTGCCGAAGCTGCAAGAAATTCATTTTACAATACTTTAGAGAATACTGAACATTCTTATCAGACCGTTCAGGGCGATTTAGGAATTAAATTGCTTTTACAAAATTTACAAAAACAAACTTCAGTTTGTTTTGATACCGAAACTACAGGAATCGATGCTTTGCATGCAGAACTTGTGGGAATGTCTTTCTCTTACGAAAAAGGAAAAGCATTTTATGTTCCGTTTCCGGAAAGCCAGGAAGAAGCAAAAGCTTTGATTGACAAGTTTGTTCCATTTTTTGAAAATGAAAACATTGAGAAAATTGGTCAAAATTTAAAATACGATTTAAAAATCCTTTCTAATTACGGTGTTACTGTAAAAGGAAAACTTTTTGACACGATGATCGCACATTATCTGATTAATCCGGATATGCGTCATAATATGGATATTTTAGCCGAAACGTATTTGAAATATTCTCCAAAATCTATTGAAACTTTAATTGGTAAAAAAGGAAAAAATCAGCTTTCTATGCGCGATGTTCCTTTAGAAGATATTAAAGAATACGCCGCAGAAGATGCCGATGTAACTTTACAATTAAAAGAAATCTTTACAGCCGAATTAGACAAAACCGAAACCAAAAAGCTGTTTGACGAAATCGAAATTCCATTAGTAAGCGTTTTAGCCGACATGGAAACAGAAGGAATTCGTCTGGATGTTGAGTTCTTAAAACAAATGTCTAAAGAGATGGATGTTGAGATCAAATCTTTAGAAGAACAGATATACGAAACTGCCGGCGAGAAATTCAATCTGGCTTCTCCAAAACAATTAGGAGACATTTTATTTGATAAACTTAAAATTGGCGGCGCAAAACAAAAGAAAACCAAAACCGGTCAATATGCAACCGGAGAAGAAGTTTTGACTTATTTAGCCAACGACAATCCAATTGTAAAACAAATTCTGGATTGGCGTCAAATGGTAAAACTGCAAAGCACTTATATTTTAGCTCTACCAGAACAGGTTGACAAAAAGACTTTACGTGTTCATACTGATTATATGCAGACGGTTGCCGCAACAGGACGTTTGAGTTCTAATAATCCAAACCTGCAAAACATTCCAATTCGTACCGAAAGAGGGCGTCAGATTCGTAAAGCTTTTGTAGCCCGCGATGAAAATTATACTTTAATTTCTGCCGATTACTCTCAAATCGAATTGCGAATCATTGCTGCTTTAAGCGGTGAAGAAAATATGATCGCTGCTTTCCAAAATGGAGAAGATATTCACAGAGCTACTGCTGCAAAAGTTTTTGATGTGGCTTTAGAAGAAGTTTCACGCGAGCAAAGAAGTAATGCTAAAACCGTAAACTTCGGAATTATCTACGGTGTTTCTGCTTTTGGATTAAGTAATCAGACTTCACTTTCAAGAAGCGAAAGTGCTGCTTTGATCGATGCTTATTACAAAACATATCCGCGTCTTAAATCTTATATCTCAGAACAAGTTGATTTTGCTCGTGAAAAAGGTTACGTACAAACCATTTTAGGACGTCGTCGTTATTTAAAAGATATTAATTCTGCGAATGCTGTCGTAAGAAGCGCTGCCGAAAGAAATGCTGTAAATGCTCCAATTCAGGGAAGTGCTGCTGATGTAATTAAAATTGCGATGATCAATATTCATAAAAAACTTCGCGACGAAAATTGGAAATCGAAGATGCTGCTTCAGGTGCATGATGAGCTTGTGTTCGATGTTCACAATGATGAACTCGAAAAAATCCAGCCAATGATTAAACACGAAATGGAAAATGCATTTAAAATGTCTGTTCCTTTAGAGGTTGAACTTGGATTAGGTAAAGACTGGTTAGAAGCCCACTAAAAAAATCACTATTCATATTCTAAAAGCCATTCCTATCGAATGGCTTTTTTTAATAATAAAAAAGTCAAAACATTTTAAAGTGTAAGAATTTTTACTTTTCTTGCATCTGTTGCTTCAACTAAAAGCTCTAAAAAAAATTAAATATTATAGTAAAATGAAAAAATGTTTTTTCTACCTATTTATACTCTATTCAACAATTGCATTTTGTCAGGACAAAATTTATTATCTGGAAGGAACTTTAGGAAAAAGCACCATCTTTATGACTATTCAGGTTTATAAATCAGATAAAGAAACGAATCTAACCGCAGTTTATTTCTACAAGAATTCATTAAAAGACATTAAACTGGAAGCAAAACTAAAAGACAATAATTATACTTTTTATTTTAAGCCCGGCGATGTTGTAACTGAAAAATTTTATCTGAAAAAATCAGGTAATAATTTCGAGGGTTTTTGGTATGATGCCAAAGAAAAACAATTAGCTGTTCACCTTGAACCTGTAAATTTTGAGAATTACAAATCGAATATCAAAATTAGATTTGATGATGAACGTTTAAATCTGGTGAAATATAAATTTCTTGAATTTAAAAAACAGAAAACCACACTTTACAACAACAAAGAAATTGTATGGTATTCTGAAAAACACTGCGATTCTGATTTCTTTAGATTAGGAGCTGATTTTTCGGAGAAAAACAAAACTGTAATTAATCCTATTTTAGAGCAGATACACATTCAAAATACATTAAACCAGCTTAACTGCTCTTCGAGCTTTGAATACAGCAATGGTCAGGGAATTGAAAGCACTGCAACTATAAACTTTTTAAACACAAATTTATTAGGTTTCGAAATATTCGCATCGTATTACTGCGGAGGCGCTCATCCTGATTTTGGAGGAAGCGGTTATCTGATTGATTTAAATAATGGAAAACAATATGAAATTGATGATATTCTTGCTTTTGATAAAAGTGTAACTGGTGATAAAGAGAATAATTTTGACGCTTTTTCTAAATACAGAACTGATTATTTTGCACCAAAATTACTTGCTGTAATTAACTCTCAAGAGCATTTTGAAAAACCAAAAAATGTTGATGACGAACCATGTGATTATACTAATGAAGAATATTGGAATTTTCCTTCCTGGAGTTATACTGAAAAAGGAATTGAATTCACTCCTACTTTTTACAGAGCAGCGAGAGCCTGCGAAGAATCTTTCTTAGTTCCTTTCGAGAAATTAAAAAAGTATAAAAATCCTAAATTCCCTTATTCATTATAAAATAAAAAACCCACCAGTTTCTGCTGATGGGTTTTTCTTTATTTATACTTTTCTTGTAGATTCTCTTTCTTTCAATTTTGTTTTGATAACGATCGTTTCGTAATCAGAAGTTTCGCCTTCCGGTTCTTCCAGTCTTTGGATTAGTCTTTTCGCTGCAACTTCTCCAATTTCAATTCCGTGCTGGCTTACAGTTGTTAAACTTGGCGATAAACGTCTTGAAGCCAGAATTCCATCTGCAAAACCAATTATAGAAATATCTTCCGGCACTCTATATCCTTTTTTCAAACTTACTCTTAAAGCCGCAACTGAATCATTTTCGTCTAAAGCAAAAATTCCGTCGATTTTATGATCAAAAATAGAATCAATTTTAGCTTTCATATCATCTTCAGAATCAGTACGAAGAATAATTTTTTCGTTAACCGGAATATTATTGTCTTTTAAAGCTTTTAAATAACCATCAGCTCTAAGTTTTCCAACACTTAAATTATCTACGGAAGAAATTAAAGCAATATTTTTGCATCCTAAATTAATTAAATGCTGTGTTGAATTTAAAGCTGAGTCAAAATCGTCTACTACAACTTTATCGCAGTCTACTTCATCAGCAATACGATCAAACATTACAATTGGTGTTCCGTCATTTATTATTTCAGAGAAATGATTATAATCTTGCAGTTTTTGAGCTTCTTCAGAAACCGAAAGAATAAATCCGTCGATAGTTCCGTTGCTCAGCATTTCAAGCGTATGAATTTCTTTTTCCAAAGATTCATTAGAAATACATGTAATTACATTATATCCTTTTTTATCGGCTACTTTTTCGATTCCGCTAAAAACTTTTGCGAAAAAAGAGTTCAATATATTAGGTATAATTACACCAATGGTTTTGGTTTTACGATTCTTTAAATTCAGACCAATAACATTCGGCTTATAATTTTTGAGTTTGGCATACTCCTTAATCTTCACCTTCGTCTGCTCACTAATTTCCGGACTGTCGTTTAGTGCTTTAGACACCGTTGACACAGAAACACCTAGTTCCTTCGCAATTTGTTTTAGAGTTGCTTTAGCTTTCATCTAATAAAAGTTTATGTAATTAATACAAATATAGTAGAATTACCGAAAATAAAACAAAAAACAACCACCAGTATTTGAAATTATGCCACCTATTCGAAATAATTCTAAAAAAGAATGATTTTTCTGAAACCGCATCTCCTAAAATTTCGTTAATAACCTTAATACAATGTTATTAACCTTAATAAAAAACCTAGATTATGAAAAACGAAGTTAAAATTCAGGAGGTCAACCCTTCCCTGGATAGCAGAAGGAGCTTTCTTAAGCTCAGTGGACTAACATTAGTTACCGCAGGTTTGGTTTTAGCTGGTTGCAGCGACAATGATAATGAAGACAATATGGAGGATACTTCCTTGCCGGGAGTCAGAAATGGTGTTTTTGACCTGGGCTCAGGAGACTTTGGTGTTCTTACTTATGCTTATGCTTTAGAGCAGTTAGAAGCAGATTTTTACACTAAAGTTGTAAACGCCTCAAACTTTAATACTGTATTTAATGATACTGAACGTCAAGTTCTAACTGATTTATATCACCATGAAGTAATTCACAGGGATTTTTTTAAAGCTGCTTTAACCGGAGCACTTCCAGATCCAAGTTCTCAATTACTTCCTTCTTTAGCCTTTAGTTATGGTTCTTTAAATTTTAACAGCCGTACCGAAGTTTTAGCTACTGCAAAAGCATTAGAAGATACTGGTGTAGCCGCTTATAATGGTGCCGGCCGACTTATTAAAACCGCTGATTATTTATTATTAGCAGGAAAAATTGTTTCTGTAGAAGCCAGACATGCTGCTGCAATTCGAAGTTTAATTAATCCAAATTCAAAAGATTTTGCAGGCGATGATATTGTAAGCGCCTCTACCGGATTAGATGCTGCGAAGGATCCTTCTAAAATTCTACCAGTTGCAGCAGGATTTATTACAACAAAATTCACGGCCAAATATTTACCTTAATTAACCAGCTAAAAATTAGAAATTATGAATATTTTAAAATTTATAGAAACCTTTACTGATGACAACTTAATGAAAAGTACTGGTTCAAGAAGAGACAGTTTTACTCAGTTTGGAAATATTGGAAAAAACCTGGCCTTGGCATCCATACCTTTTGGTTTATCAGCCTTAACCGGTAAAGCATTTGCAAAAGATATCACAGCAACACCTGCAACACCTATTGGCGCTTTGCAGTTTGCGCTGACCTTAGAATACCTTGAAAATGAATTTTATGCAATGGCATTAGATTCTGGAGTAATTCCTGCTTCTGAAAATGGCGGACGAGATTTAAAAGTTTTTCAGCAGATAGCAGCTCACGAATCAGACCACGTATCTTTTTTAATCGCAGGATTAGGCGGCAGTATGAGCGCTAACTTTGTTCCAAAACCCACTTTTGACTTTACTGTTGGCGGTGCATTTGACCCTTTTGGAGACTATCCAACCTTTTTGGCATTAGCACAAGCTTTTGAAGATACAGGTGTTAGAGCGTATAAAGGTCAGGCAGCAAATTTAATGTCTACTCCAGATTTACTGACAGCGGCATTACAAATTCATTCTGTAGAAGCACGTCACGCTTCAGAAGTGAGACGTCTGCGCGGACTGAAAGGCTGGATTTCTAATGCTGAAAGAGGTGCAGGAATGCCGGCAGCAACACAAGCAGTATACGACGGCGAAGGCGTTACGATACAGGCAGGGTTCAATACTTCGACAGCATTTGGTGCTGCCGCAGGATCAGAAGCTTATGATGAGCCGCTTACAACACAACAAGTAGTTGATATCGCTAATATATTTATAGTGTAACTAAAAAATAATTCAAAATAATAGAGCACCTTTGCAGCAAAATGCAGAGGTGCTTTTTTTATAGTTTTAAATAAAAAACTGAACCCCTGATTTTCAGGATATAAAATATTCTTTTCAGGTATTTGGTTTTAAAATAATTAATTGTACTTTTGCATCCCCTTTATTGGGGATGGAATGTTTAATTAAAATAATATTATGGACGCATTAAGCTACAAGACAATTTCAGCAAGCAAAGCCACTGTAACTAAAGAGTGGATCGTTGTTGATGCTGAAGGTCATAACTTAGGACGTCTTGCTTCAAAGGTTGCAATGATCTTAAGAGGTAAGTACAAACCAAGTTACACACCGCACGTTGACTGTGGAGATAACGTAATTGTTATCAACTCAGAAAAAATTAACCTTACAGGTACAAAATTGAATGACAAAATTTACATGCGTCATACAGGTTACCCAGGAGGACAAAGAACTTTAACTGCTAAAGTATTGCAATCTAAAAACCCTGCATTATTAGTAGAAAAAGCTGTAAAAGGTATGTTACCTAAAAACAAATTAGGAGCTGAACTTTTTAGAAATCTAAATGTTGTTGTAGGATCTGAGCACACTCACGGAGCTCAAAAACCTAGAACTGTTAACCTAAATGATCTTAAGTAATGGGAGTTATTCACAAAATCGGTAGAAGAAAAACCGCTGTTGCACGTGTATACGTTTCTGAAGGAACTGGAAACATCACTGTAAACAAAAAAGAATTCGCAACTTACTTTCCAACTGCAACTTTACAGTACAAAGTTTTACAACCATTGTCTATGACAGAAAATGTAAACAACTTTGACGTAAAAGTAAACGTTTACGGAGGTGGTACAACTGGTCAGGCAGAAGCTGTAAGAATGGCATTAGCACGCGTAATGTGTGAAGTTAACGCTGAAAACAGAGGAATCCTTAAACCAGAAGGTTTATTAACAAGAGACCCAAGAATGGTTGAACGTAAGAAATTCGGTCAGAAGAAAGCTCGTAAGAGATTCCAATTCTCTAAACGTTAATATTACCTGTCTTGTTCAGATGGGACAAGACATTATCAATTATTTATTGAAATTAAAAAACACAGTTATTGTTGCTCTCCTATCGAGGTAGGATATAGTTTAGCATCTAAATGGGTTGAGTCTTAAAGTCGAAAATCTTAAAGTCAAATGTTTGAAGCCTAAAGCTTAAAGCTTAGTGCCTAAAGCCAAAACACATTGCTAATCAACAGAACGTAAACTAGTACAAAAATGGCAAACAAAATAGAAGTAAAAGAATTACTAGAAGCAGGTGTTCACTTCGGACACATGACTAGAAAATGGGATCCAAACATGGCTCCTTACATTTATATGGAGCGTAATGGTATTCACATTATCAATCTATATAAAACTGCAGCTAAAATTGAAGAAGCTAACGAAGCTTTGAAAAAAATCGCTGCATCAGGTAGAAAAATCTTATTCGTAGCTACCAAAAAACAAGCAAAAGACATCGTTGCTGATAAAGCAAAAGCTGCAAACATGCCTTACATCACTGAAAGATGGCCAGGTGGTATGTTGACTAACTTCGTAACTATCAGAAAGGCAGTTAAAAAAATGTCTTCTATCGATAAAATGAAGAAAGATGGTACTTTCAACACTTTATCTAAAAAAGAGCGTTTACAAGTTGATCGTCTACGTGCTAAATTAGAGAAAAACTTAGGTTCAATTGCTGATATGTCTAGACTACCTGCAGCATTGTTCGTAGTAGATATCAAAGCTGAACACATCGCAATAAAAGAAGCTCAAAAATTAAACATTCCAGTTTTCGCAATGGTTGATACGAATTCTGACCCAAGAGAGGTTGATTACGTGATTCCTGCAAATGATGACGCTTCTAAATCAATTGACAAAATTTTATCTTTAGTAACTACTGCTGTAATCGAAGGTCTTTCAGACAGAGGTGCAGAAAAAGAAGTTGAAGCTGCTGAAGAAGCTCCTGCTGTTGAAGCTGAAGCTGCTCCTGCAACTGAAGAATAAATCAAATTTTAAATTCCAAATTTTAAATTCCAAAGTCCAAATACAAAATTAAAAACGTTATGTTGATAATTTATTAAAATTGGAGTTTGGGATTTAAAAGCTGGAATTTTTTACTTTTAACATTAAAAATTCAAAATATCATGTCAACAATTACTGCTGCAGACGTAAATAAATTAAGACAATCTACAGGTGCCGGAATGATGGACTGTAAAAAAGCTTTAGTTGAAGCTGAAGGAGATTTCGATAAAGCTATCCAAATCCTTAGAGAAAAAGGACAGAAAGTTGCTGCTAACCGTTCTGACCGTGAGTCTTCTGAAGGAGCTGCCGTTTCTTTTATCAATGCAGACAACACTAAAGGAGCTATCATCACTTTAAACTGTGAAACTGACTTCGTAGGTAAAAATGAAGCTTTCGTAACTTTAGCTAAAGATTTAGTTGAAAGAGCTATCAACTTCTCTAATAAAGAAGAATTCTTAGCTTCTGACTTCAACGGAATTACTGTTGCTGAAAAATTAATCGAGCAAACAGGTGTTATCGGTGAGAAAATCGAAATCGGTGGTTTCGAAATTTTAGAAGGTGCTTTCGTTGGATCTTATGTTCACGTGAACAAAATTGCTGCTTTAACAGCTATTTCTGCTCCAATTGCTAATGCTGAGACTTTAACAAAAGACGTATCTATGCAAGTTGCTTCTATGGGAGCTGACACATTATCTTACAAAGATTTTGACCCAGCTTTCGTTGAATCTGAACTTGCTGCTCGTATTGCTGTAATCGAAAAAGATAATGAAGAAGCAAAACGTTTAGGAAAAACTTTAAAAAATGTTCCTAAATACATCTCTTTCTCTCAATTAACTCCTGAAGTTATCAAGCAAGCTGAAGAAGATGCTAAAGCTGAATTAAAAGCTGAAGGTAAACCAGAGCAAATCTGGGACAAAATCCTTCCAGGAAAAGTTCAACGTTTCATTTCTGACAACACTACTTTAGATCAAGAAAAAGCTTTATTAGATCAAAACTTCATCAAAGATGACAGTAAAAAAGTTGGTGATTACGTTAAAGGATTCAACGTTGAAATCACAGGTTTCAAAAGAGTTACTTTAGGTTAATATATTATTTCAATATTTAAAAAGCCCGAATATTTACTTATTCGGGCTTTTTTATATCAATTAACTTTCGACTGGAAAATTTCTTGCACGCATTAAAGCATCTGATTTTGGAGCGTGTCCTCTAAAATTTTCATACATTGTCTCGTTATCAATTGTGTTTCCTGCCGTTAAAACAATATCATAAAGGCGTTTTGCAACTTGTTTATCAAAAGGTCCGTTTCCTTCTAAAAATGCTTCATAAGCATCTGCATTTATAACATCAGCCCATAAATAACTGTAATATCCTGCCGCATATCCATCACTCGAAAAAATATGAGCAAACTGTGGAATTCTATGTCTCATTACAATCTCTGAAGGCATATTAATTTCTGTCAAAATATCTTTTTCAAATTGATGAGGATCTACTTTTGCTGTAGTTAAATGCAGTTTCATATCCACAAAAGAACTTGAAATTGTTTCTACAGTTGCAAAACCTTCATTAAAATTAGCCGCTTTTGCAATTCTTTCTACCAAAGACTGCGACAATGGTTCATTCGTTTTATAATGAAGTGCAAACCTATTCAACACTTCCGGAGTTGCCAGCCAATGTTCTAATAACTGAGAAGGGAATTCTACATAATCTCTTGCAACCGAAGTTCCCGAAAGACTTGGATAGGCAACATTCGAACATAATCCGTGTAAAGCATGCCCAAATTCATGAAACAAAGTCGTCGCGTCATCCCACGAAATCAAAACAGGTTCATCTGCATTTCCTTTTATAAAATTGCAATTATTAGATACAATTGGAAGTACATTTCCTTTTATTTTCTGCTGGTCTCTATGCGAGTTCATCCACGCTCCCGAACGTTTTCCTGTACGTGCGTAAGGGTCAAAATACCAAAGGCCGATTACTTTTCCTGTATTCTTATTGTTTACTTCCCAGACACGGACATCTGGATGATAAACTGGAACATCAAATAATTGTTTAAAACCTAAATCAAACAATTCACCTGCCGTCCAAAACATACCCTCTCGTAAATTTTCTAATTGCAGGTACTGTTTAATTTCATTCTGATCTAAATCGTATTTTGCTTTACGCACTTTTTCTGCATAAAAACGATAATCCCAAGGCTGGATTTTAAAATTTCCTCCTTCTTCATCAACCATTTTCTGCATAGCCGAAACATCTTTTTTTACTTTCTCGACAGCTGGTTTCCAGACAGAATTCATTAAATCTAAAGTTTTCTGCGGATCTTTTGCCATTTTATTAGACAAACTCCATTCGGCAAAATTATTAAATCCTAATATCTTAGCTTTTTCAGCTCGTAACTTCAAAATAGATACCAGCGTTTCATTTGTATTATTTTCGTTCGGATTATCGCCTCGTTTTACAAAAATATCAAAAGCTTTTTCTCTTAAATTTCTTCGATTTGAAAAAGTCAAAAATGGCTCAATTGAAGATCTTGTATTTCCTATACAAGCCAAAACATTCAGCTTTCTTTCTTTTGCCTCTGCAATTGCAGCATTTTTAAATTCTTCTGGAAGACCTTCTAAATCACTTTCTGAATTTAATTCTAAATACTGATCATTTTCTTCTGCCAGCAATTTTTGGCTGAAAAGCGTAAAAAGTCCCGCTAATTCTTGGTTAATCTTCGCAACCTTCTCTTTGTCATCCTTATTCAGCTCTGCTCCTTCACGAACAAAATCGGTATAATAAAGCCAAAGCAGACGCTGCTGTTCAGCTGTTAATTTTTTACTTTCTTCAGATTTGTATAACTCTTCTATTCTTAAAAATAATTTTTCATTTTGATAGAATTTATCACTGATTTCTGCCAGTTTTGGCGACATTTCTGTATCTACCGCATTAAATTCCGGAGTACTCAAATTTGATCTGTATATTCCATAAACAGAATGAATACGATCTAGCTTTTCGCCCGAAAGTTCTAAAGCTTGAACAGTATTTTCAAAAGTTGGTTTTTCCGAACTATTTGCAATTGCATCAATTTCCTCCAGCTTTTCCTGAATAGCAAATTCAATTGCCGGTTTAAAATCTGAAATTTTATATTTTGTGAAATCCGGGACTCCTCCATACGGACCTGACCATTCCTGAAGCAGCGGATTATTTAAATTGGGTTGTTTTTCCATAATTTAAGTACATTGATTAATTCCTTATTCCTTTTCAGGAATTAAAGATAGAGTCTCAAAATTAACCAATCGAAAGCAAACTTCAAACGAACTGCGTAATCCGTTTCAATGATTTAAAGAAATAGCTTAAATTTGAAACATCATAACCAAAATAACATGTTTAAAACCCGAAAAGAAATTGTCTTTGTAATTCTGGCAGGAATATTTATAACAAATGCTGTTGTAGCAGAACTTATAGGAGGAAAATTAATTCAGATTGGCCCTTTTGTAATGAGTATTGGAATTCTGCCCTGGCCAATTGTATTTTTAACAACTGATTTAATTAATGAGTATTTTGGCGAAAAGGGCGTAAAAAAACTTTCTTTTATAACCGCCTGTCTTATTGCATATGCATTTCTAATTTTATTTATGGCAATCGTAATCCCGGCTGCAAAAGGAATAAGCCCAGTTAATGACCAGCAGTTTGAAGCCGTTTTTGGTCAAAGTATGTGGATTATTTTTGGAAGTATAATCGCTTTTATGGTTTCTCAGTTAATCGATGTAAGTGTTTTTTGGTTCTTTAGAAAACGAACAGGACATAAAAAAATATGGTTAAGGACTACAGGATCAACTGTAATTTCTCAATTATTTGACTCTTTTATTGTTCTTGGAATTGCATTTTGGCTTCCAGGAAAAATAGATTTCGACACTTTTATTTCCTCAGGATTAATTGGTTACACTTTTAAATTAGCAATCGCCATTTTACTCACACCGGCAATCTATTTAGGCCACCATTTAATTAAAAGATATTTGGACGAAGAAAAAGAAGAAAAAGAAGAAAAATAATATAAATAATAGAAATTATTTAAGAAGAGGATTATCATTTGAAAAACAGGTATAAATACCTGGTATTGAAAATCAACAACTTATAATAAAATGTTAAAAACACACGAAAAAACTTATGAAACAAAAGTTTATTTGTTAAAAAAGATTCTATTTTTGCCAAAAAATTTAACAAATAAAATCAACCAAAATGAAAAAATTAAGTATTCTTTTCGTATCAGTTTTAACTTTAGGATTAGCAGTAACATCTTGCAGCAGCGATGATGATAACAACGGTTCAATTGAAGGAAAATGGGCTCCTGTAAAAATGGGAAGCGTAGTAAATGGACAAGAAATCTTGGTTAATATTCCAAATGAAGGTAAATGTGATAGTGATATTATAGAATTTACTTCAGACGCGAAATTTACAGATATCACTTATGAATTTAATAATAACAAATGTGAATCTTCAACTGATAAAGGAACTTGGTCATTAAAAGACAAAACTTTAACTACTATTTATGATGGAGATACTGAATCAAATGCTTTTGAAGTTTTAGAATTAACGAAATCAACATTAAAACTAAAATATGTTGAAAAAATCGATGACACAAACAGCATGATTACTATAACACTTTTTGAAAGAAAATAATAATTCACAAAATTTCATAAAACCTCAAATCTTAATTGATTTGAGGTTTTTTTATACATTTGAAATAAAAAAATGGAACCAATAAGATGCGGCTGGTGTTCAGCAAGTGATTTATATAAAAAATACCATGACGAAGAATGGGGAACTCCTGTTTATGACGATCCGACTCTTTTTGAGTTTTTAATTCTGGAAACCTTTCAGGCAGGTTTAAGCTGGATAACCATTTTAAATAAAAGAGAAAACTTTAAAACTGCTTTTGACAACTTCGATTATAAAAAAATTGCCAATTATTCTGATGATAAAATCGAAGAATTGATGCAGAATACTGGAATCATCCGCAACAAACTTAAAATTAAATCTGCTGTTACAAACGCCCAGGCATTTATGAAAATCCAGGAAGAATTTGGAAATTTCTCAAGTTACATTTGGAAATTTACTGATGGAAAACCTATCGACAACAAACCCAGAACTTTAAAAGATGTTCCGGCAACCACACCAATTTCGGATGCAATTAGTAAAGACCTAAAAAAACGCGGTTTTAAATTCGTAGGATCAACCGTTATTTACGCACATATGCAGGCCACCGGAATGGTAAATGATCATATCGAGGACTGCTTTACCAGAGTTAAATAGTTTTCAGTCACAGTCTCAGTTTTCAGTCGTTTTTTAAGTTTTAAAAAAAATCAAAACAAAAATTAAAAGGCTCAAAACTGAGACCGCGAGTGAAAACTTAAAAAAAATCATTACATTTGCTTCACACTTTAGGGGTGTCTGCATCACGCAGGCTGAGATTTTACCCTCTGAACCTGATCTAGTTCATACTAGCGTAGGGAAAAGTAAGATGACTTCTTAAACGCATATTTGTGCGTTATTGCAGCCATTCCTATTGTGTATCTATACACTAAACTCAGAAAGGAATGGAACTAAAAATCAATCAACAAACCAAAAAATTCAATACTGAATCGCTAAGCGTTCAATCATTGCTCGATCTCGAAATTCCGTATAAACAAAACGGAATCGCCGTTGCCGTAAACAATACCGTTGTTCCAAAAATCAAATGGAACGAATTCCTTGTACAAGAAACTGACGAAATTTTAATTATTTCTGCTACACAGGGAGGTTAATTTTTAAAAATCCAATTTAAAAATTCTAATTACAAACTTGACGTAGACGCACTCCGGTGTTGCTACAACAACTCAATAATTCATAACTCATAACTCACAACTTCTTTTCCTATGACTACAGAAGAACAAATATCCAGAACCCCATTTCCAAACTCTAAAAAAGTCTACATCGACGGAGAAATTCACCCGATAAAAGTAGCCATGCGCGAAATTACTTTAAGCGATACCAAACTTTCAAACGGAGGAATCGAAAAAAATCCACCTGTAACCGTTTACGATACTTCTGGACCATATACTGATCCAAATGTAGAAATTGATATTAGAAAAGGATTACCACGCTTACGCGAAAACTGGATTCTTGACAGAAATGATGTTGAAATTTTAAATGAAATCACATCAGATTACGGACAAAGCCGATTGAAAGATGAAAGCCTGAATCATCTTCGATTTGAATATTTACACCAGCCAAAACGTGCTAAAAAAGGTGCAAACGTAACACAATTGTATTACGCCAAACAAGGTATTATTACGCCGGAAATGGAATATATCGCGATTCGTGAAAACCAGCGTATCGAACTTTTAAATGAGCAGACTAAAGCAATGCAATGCCAGCACAGCGGAGAGAATTTTGGAGCAAATACACCAAAAAGCAAAATTACCCCAGAATTTGTCCGCTCAGAAGTTGCCTACGGGAGAGCAATTATTCCAAATAACATCAATCACCCAGAAAGCGAACCTATGATTGTAGGACGCAATTTCCTTGTAAAAATTAATGCCAATATCGGAAACAGCGCTGTGACTTCGAGTATTGAAGAAGAAGTTGAAAAAGCCGTTTGGGCTTGTCGCTGGGGAGCTGATACGATTATGGATTTATCTACGGGAAAAAACATTCATGAAACCAGAGAATGGATTATAAGAAATTCACCCGTTCCAATTGGCACTGTTCCAATTTATCAGGCATTAGAAAAAGTAAAAGGAATTGCCGAAGATTTAACTTGGGAGATTTTCCGTGACACCTTGATTGAACAAGCAGAACAAGGCGTTTCATACTTTACAATTCACGCCGGAGTTTTACTTCGTTATATTCATTTAACTGCAAATAGAGTTACTGGAATTGTTTCTCGCGGCGGTTCAATCATGGCAAAATGGTGTTTGTTTCATCATAAAGAAAATTTCCTTTATACACATTTTGAAGAAATCTGCGAA
>Ga0157371_10002307_pt1 | contig 18355 bp, 11 predicted proteins | sample C45metaG_FD_113462 | JGI IMG/M metagenome (GOLD analysis project Ga0157371, IMG submission 113462) | Corn rhizosphere microbial communities from Kellogg Biological Station, Michigan, USA - C4-5 metaG | ecosystem: Host-associated > Plants > Roots > Rhizosphere > Soil | place: USA: Michigan...
TTGCGCCATATTATGCTCCTGATGCTGCAAATACTGCAACACAGCATATTTTATTTGGAAACTATCGCTCAGGCAGCTCATTTTACATCAATCCTTATGCTGATTTGCTTCGCGGATACAAAGACTATTCGCAAAGCAGAATGTTGGCTCAATTGGAACTAAATCAAAAGTTATCAGTAATTACTGAAGGACTTAATTTTAAAGGGTTGTTTAGTACCAATCGCTACTCTTACTTTGATGTTGTAAGGGCATATGGTTCATACTATTATGGAATATCAACTTACGATAAATTAAATAACGTATATGCATTAAACTGGTTAAATGAGCTTCAGGGACCTGCGGCACATGAAGATATCAGGCCATTTGGTGGAAGCCGGGATGTAAATACAAATTTATATGCACAGGCAACACTCGATTACAGCAGGCTGTTCAATGAAAAACATAATGTAGGTGCTACCTTGATTTATACAATGCAGCAAAGTCTGTTTACAACCAATGATTTTAGTGTACAGGCATCTTTGCCTCGCAGAAACCTTGGCTTGTCGGGAAGGGCATCGTATGCATTCGACAACAGGTACTTTGCTGAGTTTAACTTTGGCTATAATGGCTCTGAAAGATTTTACAAAGACAAACAATTTGGATTTTTTCCAACTTTAGGAGTAGGGTGGGTAATCTCAAACGAAAAATTCTGGAAGAGTTCATTTGTCAATAAATTAAAATTAAGAGGATCTTATGGTCTTGTTGGTAATGATAGAATTGGTAGAGACCAAGACAGATTCTTTTATTTAAGTAGTGTAAACCTGGCTAATGCCGGACGTGGTTCTTCGTTTGGGTTTGACAACTCTTACAACAAACCGGGTGTCTCAATTGACAGGTATCCCAACCTTTTGGTAACATGGGAAAAATCGTATCAAAAAAATCTTGCCATAGAGCTGAGCCTTTTCAATAAACTAAATTTTGTAGGAGAGGTGTATGAGAAAAGAACCAAGAACATACTACAGGACAGATCATCAATTCCTACTACCATGGGCTTAGCGGTGACCACGCTTGCCAATGTTGGCGAAGCTAAATCAAGAGGTGTTGATTTAAATCTGGACTATACGGAGAACTTTAGCGGTGGAGCCTGGTTCACAATCAGGGGCAGTCTTACATTTGCCAGAGGCGAATATTATAAGTACGAAGAACCTGAATACAATGAAAAATATAAGCTTCACGCCGGACAATCCATTTCTCAAACATTCGGGTACGTTGCAGAACGCTTGTTTGTTGATGAAAATGATGTGCGAAATTCTCCGAAACAGAATTTCGGTTTATATCAGGCAGGAGACATCAAGTATAGAGATATAAACAATGATGGACAGATCACTTCACTGGATCAGGTGCCAATTGGAAATCCAACTACTCCCGAAATAACTTATGGTGGAGGTATTACGGCTGGGTATAAAGATTTTGATTTTTCTGTTTTCTTGCAGGGATTAGGCCGAGAGTCATTTTTTATAGACACCTGGAAAACAGCCCCTTTTGTAGATTATGATCCTGATGGATTAAATTTTGGCCGCATTGGCGAAAACGCATTGTTAAAAGCTTATGCAGACAATCACTGGTCGGAAGAGAATAGAAATATCTATGCGATGTGGCCAAGATTATCAGTAGTACCTATTGCCAATAATAACCAAACAAGTACCTGGTTTATGAGAAGCGGCAATTTCTTACGTGTAAAATCGCTTGAAGTTGGTTATACATTGCCTAAAAAGATTACCGAGAGGCTTAAGATGAAAACATTTCGTCTTTACTTCAGTGGCACAAACCTCTTTACCTTCAGCAAGTTCAAACTTTGGGATCCTGAACTTGGAGGCAGTGGCCTTGGTTACCCACTTCAAAAAGTTGTTAATCTGGGCTTAAACATAACCTTTTAATATTTTTAAGATGAAAAGACATATAAACATATTTGCTGCAGTCCTTATTTTATTATTCGCGGTTAGCGGCTGTAAAAAGTACCTTGATGTTGTACCAGATAGCATTGGCACAATAGATTATGCCTTTAGGATGCGCTCAGAGGCTGAAAAATATTTATTTACCTGTTACAATAATTTACCATCTTTTGGAGATGTTGGTTCAGATCCTGGTTTTTTTACAGGGGATGAATTTGCAGCCCAATATCCTAGTTCAATCTATTTTGATATCGGATTGTATAGAATTGCCCGCGGTGAACAGAACATTGTAAATCCTATTGCTAACTACTGGGATGGAGGAAGAGGGGGAAAATCATACTATCAGGCTATAAGAGAATGTAACTTGTTTCTTGAAAACGTTGATAAAGTTCCAGATTTATCTGAGGTAGAAAAGCGAAGATGGGTTGCAGAAGTTAAATTACTCAAAGCATATTATCATTTCTTTTTATTCCGAATGTATGGTCCAATTCCTGTTATTCGTAAGAATTTACTGGTTTCTGCTTCAATTGATGAGGTAAGAGTGCCAAGACTACCGGTCGATTCTGTAGTAAATTATGTGGTTAGTTTAATAGATGAAGCTACACCAGATCTTCCTCCTCAGATAATGAATGAAGCATCTGAGCTGGGCAGGTTAACCAAGCCTATTGCGTTATCCATAAAGGCACAAGTGTTAATTACAGCTGCCAGTCCTTTATTTAATGGAAATCCGAGTTATGCTAATTTTAAAGACAAAGCTGGAGTTCAGTTATTTAATCCAACTTATTCTGTTGAGAAATGGCAAAAAGCTGCAGATGCATGTAAGGCTGCCATTACAGCTGCTGAAGCTGTTGGAGCTAAATTGCACTATTATATACCCGAATCTGGAGAAACAGTTTCTGATTCTACCAAATTAACAATGAATATCCGTTCGGCAATATCAGATAAGTGGAATTCTGAGACAATTTGGGGTGCATCAAACGCATATGCTACCGGTGTTCAGTCATTGTCTCAGGCAAGGATTACTTCATCAGATCCATCTAATGTGCCTACTCCACCTTCCAGTAATGAATCCATCCGGTCAATACTTTCACCTCCAATACATATTGCAGAAATGTTCTATAGCAATAATGGAGTTCCAATTGATGAAGATATCCATTATGATTATGCAAACAGATTAACCAAAATAAGGACTGTTGCCGATAAAGACAGATTTTATCTAAAAAAGGACTATGAAACAATTCAGCTAAATTTCGACAGAGAACCCAGGTTTTATGCCGATCTGGGTTTTGATGGGGGTATTTGGTACGGTCAGGGATTATATAATGATTCTAAAACCTGGTTTCTACAGGCAAAGGCAGGGCAATTTGGTGCAAGACTAGGTGCTTCTCTTTTCTCTGTTACAGGCTATTGGCCAAAAAAATTAGTTAATTATAAAAATGACTTCGGAAGTAATTCGAGTGGTTATAATGTAATCGGTTATCCATGGCCTGTGATCAGACTTTCTGAGATGTACCTCCTATATTCTGAAGCTTTAAATGAATTGTCAGGTCCAACAGAAGAAACCTATAAATGGATTGACCTTGTTAGAAAAAGAGCTGGGCTTAAGGGCGTAGTTGAAAGTTGGACCAACTTTTCTAAAAATCCAACAAAGCCTAACACAAAAGATGGATTCCGTGAAATTATTCAAAGAGAAGAAATGATTGAATTGGTATTTGAGGGTAAAAGATTATGGAACATCAAACGTTGGAAAAAGGCCGAGGAATACTTAAATATCCCTATTAGAGGCTGGGATTTGGAGCAGGAAGAAGCAGTTAATTACTATCGGGTAAGACAAATTGTAGCACCTGTATTTACGCCTAAGGACTATTTATGGCCTCTTTCGGAAAATTCAATTGTAGTAAATCCCAAGTTGGTACAAAACCCGGGATGGTAATTTTATCTTAAAAAGACTATTATGAAGAAAATATTATATTACCTGTTTGTTCTTATGGCTGTAACAGGTTTGTTTGCCTGTTCCAAAACAGATTTGAACGTTCAGAAACCAATAGAAAAAGATGATGTAAAACCCGGAGTAGTTACCAATATCAAGGTAAAAAACAATCCTGGTGGCGCGATTATTACATATTCAGTACCAAATGATGTTGACTTACAATATGTATTAGCCGAATATAACATCAATAGCACAACCGTTAGGCAGGCAAAAACATCACGATTTAGTGATACAATTAAAGTAGATGGTTTTAATAAAGCAGGGGCTTATGATGTTAGATTATATGCTGTTGATAAGAGTGAAAACAGATCTGATGCTGTGGTAGCAAAAGTAAATCCAGAAACACCTCCTTATCGCTCAATTGCGAGCACACTTACACTAAATGAAGATTTTGGAGGTGTGAACATAACATTTGCTAATCCAGACGAGGCTAAAATTGCAGTAGTAATTATTACTAAAGACAGTAATGGCGAATTGTCTCCAATTGAAACATTTTATACGGAGACAAAAAATGGGGTATTCTCCGCAAGAGGTTACGATCCATCTCCAAGGGAATTTGGTGTATATGTTAAAGATAGGTGGAACAATAATTCAGATACACTATTTAAAACTATTACGCCATTATTTGAGAAAATGCTTGATAAAACCAAATTCAGACCCTACAAACTACCAAATGATCAACCATCAGCTTTCGGTTGGGACATGCCATACATGTGGGATGGTAAAACCGGAGAGCCTGGTTTTCATACACTTCAAGGAGCTTTGCCTAGACCGCATAGATTTACATTTGATCTTGGAGTAGTTACAAAATTAAGCCGTTTCAAAATATTACAACGTATTGATGGTGGCTGGGCATATAATCACGGTAACCCAAGATCATGGCATATGTGGGGAACAGCTACCTTACCTGATCCATCAGGAAATTGGGATGGGTGGACAAAGCTTATGGATTGTGAATCAAAAAAACCATCTGAGTTACCTTTTGGACAAACAACTAATGAAGACATAGGATATGCCAGAGGAACTGATGGCTTGGGAGAAGAGTTTACATTCCCTTTAACTGCACCTCCCGTAAGATATATAAGAATGGAAATATTGAAAAATTGGGGCGGAACTGACTTTTTCCATGCCCTGGAGATCACTTTCTGGGGAAACACACAATAATTTAAAATTAAGATTATGTTTAAGAAAAATATAAGTTACATAGGTTTAATTCTTGGCATGACATTCTTCGTGTCGTGTCAAAAATCAGACGATTATAAAAAATATCTTGCTGATGGGGAAAAGGTTTATCCGGATGGAGCAACTAAGCTTAAAGTTTTTCCAGGCAACGAAAGAATATTGCTAACCTGGGCCAGAGGAATTGACACCAGAATAAAGAAATACAAAATTGTATGGAATAATAAGACAGATTCTGCAGAATTCGATGCCACACCTTTTAAGCCCGGCGATACGGTTAAACACTTGCTGGTAAATATGGCTGAGGCTAACTATACATTTTCTATCTTCTCAATTGATGATAATGGAAACAAGTCGGTTCCAGTTCTGGTTCCCTCTGTAAATATTTATGGTTCTAAGTATCAATCTACATTGCTAAACAGGACCATCAAAGCATCAGTGTATTCTGAAAGTGATAAGGATTTAACGCTTGTATGGAAAACACCTGATACGGTTAACATTTCCACAAGTATCTGGTACACCAATATTACAGGACTACAAAAAAAGGTGATGCTTGCTCCTGATATCGATACAACGAAAATTGCCGATTGGAAAATGGGAACAAAAATTTTTTATCAATCTTCCTATAAACCCAGAACTATGGCCATAGATTCGTTTGCAGTTCTTACCAAGGATTCGTTAAGTATTCAAAATTTACCACTTAGCAAATCTCAATGGAAGAAAATAAATCTGCCAAATGATGTAGATGGAAATGCTTACGGATCAAATTTTGCATCAATCTGGGACGGTGTAGCAGGAGGATATCCTAATATATACCACACCCAGGGAGGTAGCTTACCACATCATTTCACAATTGACCTTGGAGCTCTTTACCAATTAACACGTTTTGAGGAAATAGGAAGAACGGATTGTGCCTGCCATAATCCAGTTAAATTTGAAATATGGGGAATTGCAGATATAGCTAACGCTGCAACAACATTACCGGGTAATGATGATGGGTGGAAGGCTCAATCAATAGCAAAGGGATGGGCCCTATTGAAAGAAGTGGAAAGGTCTGATGATGGAACTGCGCCATTTAAGGTAAATCTTACAGAAGGAATTCCACCTGTAAGATACATCAGAATTAGAGTTACAAAAACACGTGACAATAGTATAGAAAGTCATATGAGTGAAATTTCATTCTGGTACAACCCTTAAATTCAATTGAACTATAACTATCCACACAATTATTCTATTTGTTATAGATAATTGTGTGGATGGATTAATAGCCTAACTTATCATCGGTGTCATATTTTACAGCATTATACCCTAATATCTTTCGCATAAGCCCTAATTGGCCAAAAAGATAACTTTCACGGTCAGTGCACATACCTAACATATTCAGCTTATTTTCCTTCACATAAGGGATATTCATTCCTAATTCATAAGGCTGTTCCAGTTCAGCCTCTTCAATAGACAATAATTTTTCAAATAAAATTGGTGAGATCTTATGCCATTCTTTTTTTAAGACATCTAACGACGGATATTGGGCTTTTTCATCCAAAGCTTTCCCATCTTTAAAAAGCGAATCGTTAGGGTCTTTTTCCTGGATACCTACAATACCAGCCATCCAGTACCTGCAGTTAACAAGGTTGCCAACCATCCATGTGAAGTGATTGGTTTTATTTTCAATACGTGTTAGGGCATCAGATTCCTTAATACTATCCAATAAATTATTGAACATCTGGCTATGCATCCTATAGCCTGGAATAATAACCTCCAAGGTTTTAGCTTTTGGCTTTTCCATAATTTTGGTTTTAATAAATTACTGTTCTGAGAGTTTTTTTAGCTCTTCAAGGCCCTTAGTAAAGCCATTATTCATAATTTCTTCCCATTCTTCTCCCACTTGAACAGAAGCATTAAGTTTAGTAATCCCGTTATTTTCAGAAAGATGGTACGCCTCAAGCGAACCTGACCAGCTTTTCACTTTTTCGCTGGTAGTATCTTCCTTACCATCTATTACTTCGCCAAGATGTTCAAATACAATATCATAGGGCTCCTTTTTATTTTTAATAGTACTAATCATACCATTGCCTTTTCCATCCAGAAAAAGTGTCCTTCCTCCAATCTCCCAATCACTTTGTACTTTAGAACCACCGCCAGGATTAAAAGCATCTGTCCATTGCGAATAAGTTGGCTCATTCCAAAGCGTATCCCAAACTTTTTGAGCAGGTGCTTTGATCTCTTTTGTGAATTGTAATGTTTTCATAGAAATAATTTTAAGGTTCATAGTTTATCTAACAAAACTATAGAAAAAAATAAGTGGTTATGGGGTATTAATGCGACAGTTTAAGGGTTAGATTACGACTTCTATGACCTATTAACATCTTCATAACTAAATGGTTTTTAACAAAAACTCTTTTCCACTATTCAAATGTGGTCTTCAGCCTTACAAGATAGCTAAGGCCAGCCTCATTGATGCTTTAAAACACAAGTAAACAACTTATGTTGGTACATCAAATTACCACCAATGTCGGATTTGTACAAAAATTAGTTGTCTTTGTTAAATTATAACGAGTAGAACTGAGTTAATTTTATATCCGTAACCAGTATAAACTCTATTGTAATGCAACGACTAATTTTTATGTTGCTATGTGCCATGCTTTTGGTTGGCATTGGCATCTATGTATACTCATCTTCTATGCCTAAACTCCCTAATGATGTAGCGGAGGCTTATAGTGCTTTACCTAAGTCGTTAGACTACAACACGGACGTAAAACCTATACTTTCTGATAAATGTTTTGCTTGCCATGGACCCGATAAAGCTAAACAAAAAGCAGGTTTGAGATTAGATCTGGCTAATTTCGCATATGCTTCTTTACCTGAAAACAAAGATAAAGTGGCCATTGATCCAGGTAACCTGGATAATAGCGAAGCTTTCCACAGGATAATATCTGAAGATCCGAAGTATAAAATGCCTACACCTGAATCACACCTTAACCTTACGGCAATTGAAAAAGCAACACTAATTAAGTGGATTAAGGATGGGGCAGTCTACAGGCCTCACTGGGCATTTGTAAAACCTGTTAAGTTAGAAGCACCTAAAGTTGATAACGTTGCAGTACTGAACAATCCAATAGATAACTTCATCAACGAAAAACTTCAAAAACAAAAGCTAAAACAATCCAAAGAGGCAAATAGAGAGCTTTTACTTCGTAGGGTATCTTTAGACCTAACTGGTTTACCACCAACCTTAGGAGAAATTGATGCTTTTTTACAAGATAAATCCTCAAATGCATATGAAAAACAGGTTGACCGTCTGTTGAAGTCGCCACATTACGGCGAAAAAATGGCTGTAGATTGGCTAGACGTTGCAAGGTTTGCAGATTCACACGGATATACAGTTGACAGATTAAGAGATATGTCTCCTTATCGCGACTGGGTTATTAAGGCTTTCAATACCAACATGCCTTATGATAAATTTATGCAATGGCAGCTCGCGGGAGATTTAATGCCCAATCCAACTCGTGAGATGATAATTGCAACTGCTTTTAACCGTAATCATCAGCAAAACATGGAGGGAGGAATTATTGAACAGGAATTTCAAACGGAGTATGTAATAGATCGCACTAATACTTTCGGTGACGCAATGCTTGGTTTATCTGTAGGTTGTGCAAAATGTCACGACCACAAATACGATCCCATCTCACAAAAGAATTACTATGAATTGTATAGTTTTTTTAATAATGTTAAAGAAGCCGGGCAGATTTCATTTGATGATACCATGCCAGCTCCAACCTTGTTATTACCAGATTCCGAAAAGGAACGAGTGATAAATACAATTAAAAAAACCATTGCACTACAGCAAGAAAAAATAAAAGAAAAAGAGCGCATTGAAGAGACTGCATTTCTGAACTGGCTCAACAGAAAAGATTATCGCAGACTATCAACAGAAATGATACCAGCAGATGGGCTCCAGGCTTACTTTAACTTTGATAGGGGAGATCTGATAGATGCGAAAGATCATAAACAAATTGCAGTAATGAAACGTGATGCCGGTCAGCCTGGTGACCCTCCCGTTTTTACTACAGGCAGCACAGGTAAAGGACTATCGCTTAATGGCGACACCTGGCTTGATCTGAATCAGATTGGTGTTTTTCGTAAATCTGAACCATTCACTATAGGACTTTGGGTTAACATCCCCAAGGTGCTTACAGAAGGGGTGATCTTTCATAAGTGTATAGCTGAGCGCCTGTATAATTTCAAGGGATATCATCTATATCTTAAAGATAACAAATTGGAATTAAGCATGGCTCATGCTTATCCGGCAAATGCTATAACAAAACTTAGTTTTGATAATGTTCCTCGCAATAAATGGATACAGTTAACCATGACATATGATGGTTCTTCAAAAGCTTCAGGTCTAAAATTATATCTTGATGGAACAGAGATGAAAATGGGAACCATTATAGATAAACTAGACAAAGATATTATTTTTAATGGCGGGGCACAGCCAGGTTTACAAATAGGCGCATGGTGGCGAGGGCGTGGTTTTAAGGAAGGTAAAGTAGACGATATTACAGTATATAATCGCAGTTTAACCCCACTTGAAATAAGTATTCTGGCAAAAAAGACAAACCTTTCAGAACTGGGTACAAAATCAAAATTAACGGATCATGAAATAAATTCACTTAAACAGTACTATTTTACTGTAGTTGATCCGATGTTGAAAAAGGAAGAAAATGAACTTAAAATATTACGTACCAAGCTTGCAGACTCTATAGAAAATGTCCAGGAATTGATGGTTATGCGGGAAATGTCAACCCCAAAAAAGACTTTCCTGCTTAAACGAGGAAACTATGATATGCCTGGCGAACAAGTATTTCCAAATACACCTACTAGTATTTTGCCTTATTCTAAAAACCTACCTAAAAATAGGTATGGACTAGCACAGTGGTTAACTAGCCCAGACAATCCATTAACTGCCAGGGTTGCAGTAAACCGCCTTTGGCAAAATTTCTTTGGTATAGGTTTGGTTAAAACATCTGAAGATTTTGGCAACCAGGGAGAGATGCCAAGTCATTTAGAATTACTTGATTGGCTTGCAGTTTCTTTCATGGAATCGGGATGGGATGTAAAAAAATTGAATAAAATGATAGTAATGTCGGCTACTTACCGACAAGATTCGCGTGCTAGCAAAGAAGCGCAAGAAAAAGATCCTGAAAACAGATTGCTTTCCCATGGACCAGCTTATCGGATGCCTGCCGAAATGATAAGGGACAATGCACTTATGGCCAGCGGACTATTAAATCCTAAGATTGGAGGAAAGAGCGTGAAACCCTACCAGCCGGAAGGACTTTGGGAAATCAACAATACTTCTTATACCCAGGACAAGGGTGCTGATGTATACCGCCGCAGTTTATACATTGTTGTAAAAAGATCAGTACCAAATCCTACATTATCAACATTTGATGCCACTTCGAGAAGTTACTGTATTATTCGCAGACAAAAAACCAATACCCCATTACAAGCACTGGTAACATTAAATGACCCTACTTTTCTGGAAGCAGCAAAAGTACTGGGAGTGCAAATGACCAAGTTGAACAGCAATACTGAGGCTATTGCGCAAACCTATAGAAAGCTCACCGGCCGACAGGTTCAACCAAAAGAGCTCGAACTGCTAAGTACATTGCAGCAAGCGGAATTGAAAAAGTTCAGAAGAAATCCGGAAAAACAAAAGGGTTGGCTCAACGCTGGTCAATATACTGTAGATAAAACAATGGATAGTGCAACGATTGCAGCTAATGCAGTTGTGGCAAGTACTATATTAAATTCAGACGCAACACTCACTAAAAGATAACTGTATGTCAGATCATCATCACCATGAAGAAGAATTCAGGCTTAATAGTCCTGATTTTAATCGGCTAAACCAAAGATTAGACCGACGCGACTTTCTGACCAAAACATCAATGGGAATAGGTGTTCTGGCTCTCGGTTCCTTATTTGGTAATAAATTGATGGGAAATGCTCCTCATTCAGTGGTCAGCAATGCAACGGGAGATATGGAGCAGGAAATATTGAAAGCATTACCACATTTTGCTCCAAAAGCTAAGAGAGTAGTGTATCTGTTCATGAGCGGCGGCCCCTCACAGCTGGAAACTTTTGATTATAAACCCACATTAGTAAACATGATGGGGCAGAACCTACCTGATTCTGTTCGTAAAGGTCAGCGGTTAACAGGCATGAGTGCCAACCAAAGCGCCCTACCTGTAGTGCCTTCTTACTATAAGTTTAATCAACACGGACAAAATCAAACCTGGATTAGCGACTTATTGCCTCATACAGCCAAAGTTATTGATGATTTATGTATTGTAAAATCTATGCATTCAGAAGCCATCAACCATGACCCGGCAATTACTTTTTTCCAAACTGGGAACCAGTTACCCGGTCGTCCATCAATTGGTTCATGGCTTAGTTATGGCTTGGGTTCGGATAACCAAAATCTACCTACATTCATTGTATTGGTATCAAAGAACGGTCAGAAAGATCAACCTCTTTATGCCCGTTTATGGGGTAATGGTTTTTTACCTTCTAAACATCAAGGGGTACAGTTTGGTTCCGGAAAAGATCCTGTGTTATTTTTGAACAATCCCGATGGTTATGATGGAGCAGATAGAAAGGAAATGCTTGATTATCTATCAAAATTAAACCAGATCCAAAACAGTACTTATGGTGACCCGGAGGTAGATGCCCGAATAGCACAGTATGAAATGGCCTACCGTATGCAAACTTCGGTACCTGAAGTAATGAGTGTAGCAGATGAACCGGATGAAGTATTTGAATTATACGGACCCGATAGTAGGGATCCTGGCACTTATGCCGCAAATTGCTTATTAGCGCGGAAACTTTTAGAAAAGGATGTAAAATTTGTTCAATTATATCATCAGGGTTGGGACCAGCATGGAAGTCTTCCATCAGGCATTGCCGGACAATGTAAAGCTACAGATCAGGGAACGGCAGCCTTAATTACTGACCTGAAACGTAGAGGGTTGTTAGAAGACACACTAGTGATCTGGGGTGGCGAATTTGGTCGTACTGTATATTCACAAGGTAAACTAACAGCCAATGATTATGGCCGGGATCATCATCCACGTTGTTTTACCATGTGGATGGCTGGTGCAGGAGTTAAACCAGGAATCACTTTTGGTGAAACAGATGATTTTAGCTACAATATCGTTAAAGACCCCGTTCATGTTCATGATTTTCAAGCCACACTTTTACACCTTATGGGAATTGATCATGAACGATTGACCTATAAATTCCAGGGCCGTCGGTTCAGGCTTACAGATGTAGAGGGGAAAATTGTAAAAGGTATTTTAGCATGATAATATTAGATATTTTTACTTTTTCCGGTCGGCTACACCCACTAATTGTACACTTACCAATTGGTTTTATCATACTTGCAGCATTGTTTGATATTTTGTCGTACACTCAAAAATATCGGTATCTAAAACAGTCGGTTCCTCTTATATTGCTAATTGGTTTTATTGCTGCAATACTTGCTTGTGTTTTTGGTTATGTACTTTCCCTTAGCGGAGATTATGATACAGATACGCTTAGTCATCACAAGATTTCGGGAATTACCTTAGCCATTATTTGTGGTTTGCTTTACATCTCATCTACCAATAGGTTTAAGAAATATCTTAGCATCGCCAATAAGGCATTTTCTGCTTTGTTATTAGGGTTGGTTGCATTAATGAGTTACAGTGGTCATCAGGGCGCTAGTTTAACTCATGGTAATGATTACCTTACTTTTCGCGCATTAATGCAACAGGAATATAAAAAACCAGCATCAGTAGAGCAGGCCGTCCTTTTTGAGGACGTAATACAGCCTATTCTTCAAAAAAAATGTGTGCAATGTCATCGTGAAGGAAAGCAGAAAGGTGAACTGTCTCTTGAATCTTTAGTCGCTTTGAAAAAAGGTGGTAAAAACGGACCTGCGGTTGTAGCAGGTAAACCAGAAGCCAGCGAACTTTTTCGCCGCATAACACTAGATGAAGATCACAAAGATTTTATGCCAACCGATGGGAAGCCACCTTTAACTAAAAACGAAGTAAAACTCATTTCCTGGTGGATTAAAGAAGGAAAAGCGGAAGGAGGAAAAGCCATTAATGCGATGAAAAACACAAATGCTTTAAAGCCTATGGTGGCCCTATTTTTAGGAATTGGCGGTCTTACAGATACAGAGAACAATGATAGTGACTTGGCTCAGTTAATCAATCCAGATCTGCCGCTTACTGTTGATACCTCAGTCATAGCAAGCCTCAAAAACAAAGGAATCAGAGTGAGGGTAATGCTTAATAAACCTGTAATGCTTGACATTACACTGCCTCCAAAATCCGGAATTAAGCTAGCAGATATAAAAGGTGAAATGTTAAAACTTGCAAAGAATGTTGTCTGGCTAAATTTTTCAGACAATGAATTAGCTGATAAGGAACTTGATTTCCTACCTGCATTGACAAACCTTGAGAAACTGAGATTAGATAAAAATCCACTTACTGATAATGTAAGCAATTATTTGATTTCATTGAAACACCTTGAAGCAGTAAACCTCAACGAAACAAATATAACTAACAGAACGACCCTTATACTTAAAGAAAATCCAGGCATTAAACGACTTTACAGTTGGAAAACTAATGCCTCAAAAAATGATTAGTTGTGAGAACTAATGGATGACATTTTCTATGAAGAAAGAACTTGAAAAGATTATCTTCATGGAAAAATTTTTAATGAATACAATTGATTGCAAGTCAACATTTACATTACTCCTTACAGATTATGTGAAATTGAATAAGAACTGGAATTATAAGAACGTTACCAGTGTGTTCTGTAGAATTATATATATTGATGAGGGAGAGGGTAAGTTAATCTGTAATCATGATGAATACATTCTTGAACCCGGTTTTATTTATTTAATACCTAGTTTTACTACCTGCAGTTATGTGTGCGAGCATTATTTGAGCCATTACTACATATGTTTTCTAGAAGAATTTCAATTGGGTTCTTTGTTTGCTTCAAACCGAAAAGTATTTAAGATTGATGCACATGAAACAGATATAGCGTCTATGAAGAGGGTTTTTAAGCTTAACCCGGGGAGGGGATTGAACAACTCTAATAATCCTAAAACATATGAGATTGACAAAGTCTTAACTACATATTATAATTTGAATAATACCATTCCTTTGTCTGCTTACATGGAAACATGCGGACTTCTACTACAATTGGTCTCCCGTTTTCTGCAATCTTCATTATTTTTGAAGACTGAGATAAACCATATAGATTCTAAAATTGCAAGTGCAATTTTTTTTATGCAAAATCACTTAGGTAACCCCATCTCAGTATCGGACCTTGCAAAAAAAGCGAATTATCATCCTGATCATTTTTCCAGGTTATTCTTAAAAAATACAGGAGTAAGACCTTTAGATTACCTAAAATCTAAAAGGGTTGAAAGATCTCAATTTCTTCTGGCAACCACAGATATGACGTTCTATGAAATTGCTGACGAGTTGGGATTTGAAAGCCAAGCCTATTTTTCCAGGGTTTTTAAAAATCTAACAGGTTTTACTCCAGGACAATATAAGAAGACCATTGGTAGGAGATTAATGATATAACTTCCTGCATTACCTAATGATATCAAATAAAGTCTATCGATTTAGTAGCATTTATATATATTTGTCGAACATAAAGATATTCGTTATCTAATATTTTGTAATTTGGTTGAGGGAATGTATAAGCATGCATGAGTATAATGTAATTTCAGACGACAAGCTTGTGGAGTTGATCCGCTTGGAGGATCATGTTGCCTTTCAAGCGCTTTATCAGCGACACTGGTCAAAACTTTACCAAAGTGCTTATAATGTTTGCCGAGATCGTGAAACCTGTATGGATATTTGTCAGGAGGTATTCATTTGGTTCTGGGAGCATAGAAATTCATTAAATTTTGTCAGTTCGGTTCAGGGCTATTTAATTGCTGCCGTAAAGTATAAAATGATTAACCATATAAGGAAAGGTAAAGTAAAAGATAATTTTGTTGTCAATATTAAAAGCCTGTCTGAAACCTATACCATAGAAGGGAATATTGAAGTAAAAGAACTTGAATCCATTATTCGTGATTTTGTTAATGGGCTTCCCGATAAATGTGCAGAAATCTTTAAAATGAGTAGAAATGAGCATCTTAGTAATAAGGAAATTGCCGGAAAATTGGGCATTTCAGAGAAAACGGTTGAGAATCAGATTACTATTGCTCTTAGAAAACTAAAGGGTGCTCTTGGAAATTTCAGTTGTTGGTTTCCTTTTATTTAAGAAAAAGTTTTTTTTATTTTCCTTTGGGGGATAAGGTATTCTAAAACGCCTTACTTATATATAGCCCTATATTATGGAAAAGGAGAAATTGCTTAAACTTCTGGAAAGGATTGAATCTGGAGCTGCCACGACTGAAGAAATTGCGCAGTACAATCAGTTTTATATGGATTTCCAAAAATCCGATGGGTGGAACACCATTGAGATGGGAGAACGGCAAGAAATTGAGGAAAAGATGTACATGAATATTTCCAAAGCAATTGAAAGTCCCTCAAAAAAAAGACAATCATATTCAATTTTCAGATATGCAGCTGCTGCAGTCCTGTTTATTGCCGTTTCGGCCGGGTTCTATTTCTATAAATTTAATAGCTCAGTATCATTAAAGGAAAGCAGCCTTAAGACAGTTAGTAAAAATGATAGAGCCCCAGGTGGCAATAAGGCAACCCTAACCCTCGCTGATGGGTCTAAAATATCTCTTACCGATGCCGCCAATGGAGATCTTGCAAAACAGTCGGGCATATCTATTACAAAAACCGCAAATGGGCAATTAGTTTACAAAGTTTCTGCTGTTCAAAATAGTCAAAAGGCCGTAGAATTTAATACAATCACAACCCCAAATGGCGGGCAATACCAGATAGTTCTGCCTGACGGATCAAAAGTATGGCTTAATGCCGCTTCCTCTTTAAAATTCCCTACAGTATTTGCCGGGGTAGAGCGTAAAGTAGAATTAAAAGGTGAGGCTTATTTTGAGGTAACAAAAAATAAGAATATGCCTTTTACTGTGGATGCCAATGGTACTAAAGTGCTGGTTTTGGGAACACATTTTAATGTGATGGCTTATGAAGATGAAAAGGATGTAAAAACTACTCTACTCGAGGGTTCTGTTAAACTAACCCATTCCAATGCCGTTGCTTTTCTTAAACCAGGGCAACAAGGCTCAATAAACAAAAATGAAGGAGAATATAAAGTTATTGAAGCAGATATGGCATCGGTTATGGCCTGGAAAAACGGCTATTTTTTATTTGACAATGCTAGCTTGCCGCAACTTATGCGTCAAATATCGAGGTGGTATGATGTAGATGTCATTTATACCTCAAAAATTAAAGAACATGAATTTGTAGGAGAAGTAAGCCGAAACTATAGCTTAATGAAGATCTTACGCATCCTTGAATTAAGTGAGTTCACATTTAAACTGGAAGGAAGAACATTAATAGTTAAGTAACCAAAATTTGAACCAAACCAAAAATGAACATGAAAAAATAACTACAAAAATCTTAAGACAAAAAACCAGATCCCGATTGCCGTCGGAACCTGGATAAGTCAGGACTAACCTCAAAAATTCTTGTTGACAGAAATTTAAACCATTAACCTAACCGTACAAAAGTATGAAATTAAACCTATGTGGTAAAATTCCACCTGCGTGGAGCTTACCATTGAACCAAACTATCAGGGTTATGAAACTAACCGTAATTTTATTAACCATTACCTGTTTACATTTATCGGCCAAGGTATTCTCTCAGCGGATAAATATTAATGAAAAAAATGCTGCCTTTTCTACAATAGTAAAATCAATTGAGAAGCAAAGTGGCTACAGATTTTTTTACGACAATAAGCTGATTAATCCTCAAACCAGAATTACTATTTCTTTAAAGAACGTATCACTTGAACAAGCTCTTGAGCAGGTATTAGCGGGTAAATCGTTGGTCTATTCCATTGTGGACCAAACCATAGTACTAAAGCACACTGACCTCAAAACTTCGCCAGTGATTTCCTTTGATCGCGTTACCGGAAGGGTGGTTGATGAAAAAAACCTTCCTATGCCAGGTGTAAGTGTTAAAATTAAAGATAATCCGGGTGGAGCTGTTACAGATACCGACGGTAAATTCCAGCTAACTTTAAAAAAAGGAGATATCCTTGTTTTTAGTTTTATTGGCTATAGCAATAAGGAGGTAGTTTACAACGGACAGCCAAGTATTGATGTTTCACTTAGCGTTGGAAATATTGATATGAATGAAGTTGTTGTTGTTGGGTATGGTAGTCAAAAAAAGGCTAATCTGATTGGATCTGTTGCGCAACTAACAGCAAAAGAAATCAACGACAGGCCTGTAACTTCCTTGTCAAACGCATTAACCGGACAGTTGCCTGGTGTTACTGTTATTCAAAGAAGCGGGCAGCCTGGGGCAAGTGGGGGTAATATTCAGATTCGCGGTGTCGGATCATTTGGAGCAAATCCAACAGCCTTTATTCTGGTAGATGGAATCCCCGTAAATTCTTTTAATGATATTGATCCAAATGATGTTGAAAATATCTCTGTACTAAAAGATGCATCTACCGCTGCCATCTATGGATCAAGGGCGGCAAATGGAGTAATTCTTGTTACTACCAAAACAGGAAAGGGTCTTGAAGGCAAATTAAAAATTGACTATAATGGTTATGCTGGCACTCAACGTGCAACTGCTTATCCGGAATTTGTCAATTCCTGGGATTACGCAACATTGTTAAATGAAGCTCAACCTGGCGCTTATACCGAAGCTGACATTCAGAAATTCAGAGACGGTTCTGATCCTGATAAATATCCTAACGAAAATTATATTGATCAGGTGCTTAAGAAAGCTACCTTTCAAACAGGGCACAATCTATCATTTTCAAACAATACAAAAAATACACAGTATCTTCTGTCTACTGGTTATATGTATCAGAATGGAATTGTTGCAAAGAATGATTATAGCCGTTATAATTTGAGATTTAACATGACCAACACCCTGGCCTCAAATTTAAAACTCACAACCAGATTATCTGGTGCACAATATTTAAATAATGAACCAGCGCCGCCGGCTACTTTAGACTGGACAGATATGCTAACAAACATCAGTCAGGTTATTCGTGTTCCCGCAGTTTATGTAAACAAACTGAGCAA
>Ga0157371_10002309_pt1 | contig 18350 bp, 19 predicted proteins | sample C45metaG_FD_113462 | JGI IMG/M metagenome (GOLD analysis project Ga0157371, IMG submission 113462) | Corn rhizosphere microbial communities from Kellogg Biological Station, Michigan, USA - C4-5 metaG | ecosystem: Host-associated > Plants > Roots > Rhizosphere > Soil | place: USA: Michigan...
ATATAGTTTATAATATGATGAGGTATCTGCAGTAGGTAAATACTTACAACAGATACCTCATTTTTTTTTAAATCTAATACACACCATGGTTCCTAAATCTGAGAAGAGATTTATCAGGCTAAACCTTATAACGATAGTTGTAACCTTATTGCTGATTTTGGCAGGGGGAATAGTACGTAGTACAGGTTCTGGTATGGGTTGTCCGGATTGGCCTAAGTGTTTTGATCAATATGTACCTCCAACCTCGGCCGAACAATTGCCGGCTGATTACAAAGAAAAGTACGTAGCTGAGCGTGTAGTAAAGAATGAACGTTTTGCTAAAACGCTAGATAAACTGGGTAAGGGGCATCTTGCAGATAGTATAAGACACGATGAATCTATTTTACAACCTGAAACTTTTAATGTAGCTAAGACCTGGACTGAATATTTAAATCGGTTAATGGGGGCTACAACTGGTTTCTTATTGGTGGGTTTGGTTATTTATTCTTTTACTTATCGCAAAACTGCAAAGCGTATAGTTGTATTAAGCTGGCTTAATCTTATTGTGGTTGCTTTTCAGGCATGGTTGGGATCTATTGTGGTTTCAACTAATCTGGTGCCATGGATTGTTACAGTCCACATGTTATTGGCTTTAGTAATTTTGGCAATATTGGTTTATACCTATAATTATGCTCAACAAATGCATAAGGCAGCAACTATAGTTATGGCTAAGGTTTTATGGTTGAAGATTTTAATCTTTTTAGCTATAGTAGTAAGCGTATTGCAGATTATTTTAGGTACTGAAGTAAGAGAAGCGGTTGACGCAGTTTCAAAAGCATTAATGTATGCTGATCGTGAAAGCTGGTTAATTAAGGTTGGAAAGATCTTTTCTTATCACAGGGATTCGGCTATAATTGTGCTTATTTTGAATATTTTTATATATAAGATTGTTAAAGACAGATTCAATGGCAAAGCCACCGCATTGATGATTGCTAATTCTATTGCTGTTGTATTAATTATTCAGATTGTTACTGGATTAATATTGTCGAACTTTGCATTGCCACCTTACGCTCAGGCCTTACATATTTTATTTTCAACCTTACTATTTAGTCTGCAATACTACTTGTACTTGTTGGTTTACAAAACTGATACTTACAAACAAGAGCATTAATAATATATAATTTGAAACAGTTTTTAACAGATTTTTCTAAGCTTATTAAATTCAGACTTACATTTCTGGTTGTATTTTCTGCGTCTGTTACTTTTTTAATTGGATCGAAGGTTGAAATTAATGGAGTAGTTCCAGGTATTGACTGGATCAAATGGCTTATTTTAATTGCTGGAGGTTTCCTGGTTACATCTGCTGCCAATTGTTTCAATGAGGTAATTGAGGTTGATCTGGATAAGCTAATGACTCGTACTAAAGATCGTCCAATGCCTGCGGGTCATATGACTACAGGCCAGGGATTGGTTTCTGGACTTGTAATGGGAATGTTGGGGACATGGTTGCTTGGTAAGTTAAATATTGAAACAGGATTATTATCAGTGTTCTCGATATTTTTGTATGCTTTTGCTTATACTCCATTGAAGCGTAAATCGCCAATCGCAGTATTTGTTGGGGCTATTCCAGGAGCTTTACCCCCTCTCATTGGTTATGTGGCTGCTCATGGAAAAATAGATGAGATTGCAGTAATACTTTTTTTGGTGCAATTTGTATGGCAGTTTCCTCATTTCTGGTCTATTGCATGGGTACTTGATGATGATTACAAAAAGGCAGGATTTAGACTGTTGCCTACTACTAAAAGAGATAAAACAAGTGCGTTCATAACATTTGTCAGTACTTTAATATTAATTCCTGTTAGTTTACTGCCTACATTCTACGGATTTGGAGGTTATTATATTGCTGGAGTGTCATTAATTTCGGGATTGATGTTTGCTTGGTTAGCGTTTAAAATGTGGGTTAATATGGATTTGGGAAGTGCAAAGAAGGTAATGTTTTGTTCATTCTTTTATCTTCCATTAGTGCAAGTGATTTTATTTTTTGATTTTATAGCTAAATAATTTAAGATGGTACACACATTAAATAAAGAGGATATTAACTCCGCAGCTCCAATAGATACTAAACCTAAAAAGTTTGTTATCTGGTTGTTTGTGGTTTCCTCGACTATTATGTTTGGAGGTTGGACAAGTTATTATATTGTTTTTGCTGCCTCTAAAGGCAAAGGACACGGCTTGGTACTGCCTGAGGTTTTCATGTATAGTACGGCTGCATTAATAGGCAGTAGTATATGCTTATTTCTGGCATCGAGAGCATTAAGAAACGGACAGATTCAAAAGCAAAGACTGTTCCTGTGGTTTACTATTGCCCTTGGATTGGCATTTGGTTATCTGCAGGTTGAAGCATGGTCGAGCTTATATCAAAGTGGGGCAGCAATGGTGAATAATAATGCTGCTATTTCTGTTATTTATGTAGTTTCAGGATTCCACCTATTGCATATTTTTGCAGGTTTATGTATTGTATTAAATGCCCTGATTGGGGCTTATAAAGAATTGCCAATAGAAACACGCAAGTACCGGATGGAAATTGCTTCTATATTTTGGCATTTTATAGATATATTATGGATATATCTTTATGTTTTTTTACTTTTGAACAGTTAGATTTTTTAACAAACTATTACTATTTACAAAATGAGTTCATTATCACAATTAGATCAGGTAAAAACTACTCCATGGAGTGGGGGCCGCTCACCGTGGTCAGTAGAGTACGGCAAAATAATGATGTGGTTTTTTCTGGTTTCTGATGCATTCACATTTTCGTCATTATTGATCTATTACGGAGCGCAGCGCTTCAGTAAATTTACTTGGCCGGATCCTGATTTGGTTTTCCAATCTATCCCAGGCATAACTGATAGTGGTGCTCCACTGGTATTTGTGGGTATTATGACGTTTATTTTGATCATGAGCTCTGTAACTATGGTACTTGCAGTAGAGGCTGGTCACAGGCGCTCTAAAAAGGAAGTAGTATGGTGGATGATTGCTACTATAATTGGGGGCTTAATGTTCCTTGGTTGTCAGGCGGCTGAATGGACACATTTGTTCCATGAAGGATTTGGTTGGGGTAAGATTCCAACAATGGAAACATTACATCATTTGTTTACTGGTGAGGTATCAACTGTATCTGCACTTCAGTTCTCTAACCTTTTCTTTACAATTACTGGATTCCACGGATTCCACGTATTTAGTGGTGTAATTATTAATATCATCATTTTATGCATGACTATTAATGGTACATTTGAAAAGCGCGGACATTACTTAATGGTTGAAAAAGTTGGTTTATACTGGCACTTTGTTGACCTTGTTTGGGTATTCGTGTTTACATTCTTCTATTTGGTTTAATTATTCTCAATTAAAATATTATGTCAGAAATACATACAGATCACTCTCACGACGAGCATGCACATGGTGAGCATGCAGGGCTAGATAAAAAGAAAATTTGGCAGGTATTTGGTATCCTGCTTGCAATTACTGTAATTGAGTTTATCATCGCTTTGGTGCTTATTCCAGGTGGTCACATGTCTCAACACATTGGTAACTTCGTTTATATTGCATTAACATTATTAAAAGCATTTTATATTGTTGCATATTTTATGCACCTTAAATATGAGAAGATAGGACTTCAGCTTTCTCTAACTGTCGTTTTTGTTTTTATCTTTTACTTTATTGTTTTGATGTTAATTGAAGGCGGTTACTTACACTTACATATGCCTTTAGTTTAATGAAGGATACTTCAATAAAAAAAGTATTAATCCTGGTCACCATATTAGCGGTACCAGGATTTTTGTATTATTTACTCCAGGAAAAGGGCAAAAACAGATACAGGCCACTTCCTATTTTTGGTCACAAAGAAGTCGCTTCTACATTTCATTCAGTTAGAGGTAAACAGATTCCAGACACGATTTACCATATAGTAAGCGATTTTAAACTGATTAATCAGAATGGAGATTCTGTTAGCTGGAGCAAATATGGGAGTAACATTGTAATATTAAATCTGTTCTATACAAAAGGAGATGCTAATGGTGGGGGTGCTACAACAAAGGCAATGAAGGGTTTTAATGAAACCTATCAACACAATAAAGCTGTTAATTTTGTAGGAATCAGTATTGATCCTAAAACTGATAAGCCGGTTGTATTGGCCGAGTATGCGAAAGTACTTTCTGCGAAGGCAGGAAAATGGGACTTGTTAACCGGGGATAGTGTACAGTTATCGCTATTGATAAGAAATGGATTATCCTTGGATGCGCATCAAGAAAAGATTGGTACTGAGAACAAATTTATACATAGCAATATGCTTGTATTGCTTGATAGCCGTCGTCGCATTAGAGGCTATTATGAGGCAACCAGTAAGGAAGCCTTATTAAAACTAGATGATGAGATTAAGGTTTTGCTGGCAGAGGAGTTGAGAAATTCCAGAGATGGAAGATAAGAAGTTCTAAATAGATAGGATATGAATTTTAATGATAAATTTTTTTTAAGATTAATATGGATTGTAACTGCAGTCGTGTTACTTGTGGTTGTAGCATTAAAGTTAGTGCCACCTCCCGAAACTAAGCCGTCTTTCATATATCTATTCCCACACATAATAGGAGGTATTAATGCGACTTGTTCCGTTCTCCTTGTTGTATCTTTAATTTTTATAAAGAAAAAAAACATACAGGCCCATAAAGTAACGAATGTTGTCACATTTATTCTTTCGGCAATTTTTCTTCTTTTTTATATTCTTTTTCATCTCTATGAAAAAGATACGAAATATGGTGATATTGATCATAATGGTGTGTTGTCGGCAGTAGAATTGGCCGCAGTTGGATCAACACGTTATATCTATTTCTTTATACTAGCTACACATATTATTCTCGCCATAGTCGTTTTACCTTTAATTCTCGTGAGTTTTTTAAGAGGATTTAATATGCAGATAGAACGTCATAAAAAGATTGTCAGGTGCGCTTATCCGGTATGGCTTTATGTTGCTGTAACTGGTGTAATCGTATATCTGATGATCTCACCTTATTACAATTTTTAAACTGGCCTGACTATTCTTGAAATGTGTTACGGTTTCTTTACTTATATTTGTAATATGAAAAAGGCTGCATTTATCTTCCTCTTTATGATCCTGTTGACAGTGTCATTTTCAAATAATGTGAATGCGCAATGTGCTATGTGTACTGTAAGTGCAGAACAAAGTGTAAAGAACGGTAATACGCAAGGAAAAGGCTTAAACTCTGGTATTTTATATCTGTTGGCTATCCCTTATGTTTTAATATCAGGAATTGGTGTGTTGTGGTACTTAAAATATCGGAAAAGAACCATGAGTTATGCAGAAAACCTCTAAGCTATACGCATTGATGCACGGTAAATGTCCTCATTGCAGAAGAGGAGATATTTTTACCGGAAGCCTTTATGGTTTTAATGTACAGCATACCAATACGATTTGTGGGCATTGTGGGCAACGGTTTGAAATAGAACCGGGCTATTTTTACGCGGCCATGTATGTAAGCTACGCAATGAATTGTGCAGAAATGATTGCTTTGGGTATTGCCACTTATGTATTGTCGGGAGGGAATCTTGAGTTCGAATCTTTATGGCTCTATCTTACAGTAATCTTTACGGGCTGTTTAATTTTGGCTCCCTTTAATTATCGTTATTCCCGTGTGATTTTATTACATTGGCTTTCTCCAAAAATAAAGTACAACGCCAATTTCGATAAGCCATGATTAAGCCAGAAACACTCGCTTTTATAAAAGATGTAGCTCAAAATAACAACCGTGAATGGTTTGCGGACAACAAGGACAGATACGAAACAGCGAAAGCAAATGTATTGGCTTTTATTGACCAGCTAATACCGAAGTTAGCAGCCATAGATTCAGAATTTTCTATTGATACCCCAGCTAAAAAATGTTTATTACGAATTTACAGGGACGTTCGTTTTAGCAAAAATAAAGATCCATACAAAAATAATTTTGGCATTTCGTTCAATATCAAAGGAAGTAATATACATGGCCCGGGATACTATCTTCATATACAGCCCGGAGAATGCTTTCTTGCGGCTGGATTTTGGATGCCAGAGGCTCAGGTTTTAAAAAGTATAAGAGAAGAGATAGATTATAACAGTTCTGAATTTCTGAGTATAGTTGATGATAAAAGCTTTAAAAGCATTTTTAATTTAGGTCAGGAGGATAAGCTAAAAAATGCTCCAAAGGGATATGATACCGAACATCCTCAAATAGAGTTTTTAAAACTTAAAAGTTTTATTGCAGTTTGCCCTTTAAAGGATGATGAGTTTCTAAAACAAGGAATCGTTGATAAGTTGAAAACTGCTTTTGAAAGTGTTTATCCTTTTGTTCTATTTTTGAGGAGTGCAGTAGCGCAATAAATTTATCAGGAAAAACGTACCGTGTTAAAACCTTAATTGATGGGCTGTATGGGCTTTCTTACTCACTAAATTAATAACACACTAATGAAAAAAATTAGCTTATTCCTATTCATAGGGCTTCTTGCAAGTGCATTTAGTTCCTGTGTTGTTCTATCACCCAAAAAGTACAAATCATTATTAGCTACACAAGATTCTTTGAGGACAGGCTGGGGCGAATCACAATTAAAGAATGAGAATCTGGAAAGTTTGATCGCAAGATTAAGAAAGGATACTACAGGCTTAAGTAGTGCATTAAATGATTTGAAGGGCAAGTATTCTGAAATGGATAGCAATTATGCCAAGCTAAAGAATAATACTTCTACAGAGATCAGCAAACTTTCTAATGATTTAAAAAAGCGAGAACAGCGCTTAAAAGAAGTTGAAGAAATCTTACGTAAACGTGATGAGGCTACAAACCAGTTAAAGGAGAAGCTGCAACAGGCACTTTTAGGATTTACTAAAAATGGATTAACTGTAGAGATTAGAAATGGTAAGGTATATGTTTCTCTTACGGATAAGCTGTTATTTCCTTCGGGAAGTATTATTATTGATGAGAAAGGTAAACAGGCCTTAAGTCAGCTTGCCGATGTATTGAAGCAGCAACCAGAAATAAATATAGCTGTTGAGGGACATACCGACTCTCAGAAAATTACGAACTTAGGACAAATTAAAGACAATTGGGACTTAAGTGTTTTGCGATCAACATCAGTAGTACGTTATTTGACAGAAGTCAGCAAAGTTGAGAGTGTACGTATGACAGCAACTGGGAAGGGAGAATTCCAACCTTTGGATGCCAATACAACAGCAGAAGGCAGAAGCAAGAATCGAAGAATTGAGATCGTACTTTCTCCTAAATTGGACGAGTTGTATGATTTGATTAAACAATAATGTTATAGACTTTAAAGCTAAAATACAAAATGCTCCGTTAGATATTAACAGAGCATTTTGTTGAAGCCTCATCCATAAGCTTAAGAATCCTGAAGAACAAGAAAGCGTTTAAAAGGGGCTATCGAAATCTTTGAAAGCTGGTAATACCAGGTCTTTTTCAGAGAGCAAAAGTTCTTCTTCTTGAATGTTGCTGTTCCAGTTGATGTCGATATCGGCGTCATTCCAGATTACCCCGATTTCGGAAGCTTTATCATAGTAATTAGTTACTTTGTAAGTGAAAATCGTATCGTCTTCTAGTGTTAAAAAGCCGTGTAAAAATCCTGAAGGAATCCATAATTGTTTATGGTTGTCGCCACTCAGTTCCAAACTAAAATATTGGCCATAGGTGTCAGATTGCTTTCTGATATCAACTGCTATATCTAAAACTTTTCCTTGTAAAACTCGCACCAACTTACCCTGTTCAAATGGGTTCCGTTGAGCATGAAGCCCACGTAAAGCACCTTTTTGGGAAAAGGATTGATTGTCTTGCACAAAGTTGGCGTCGATGCCTGCTTCGGAAAAAAGCTTAGAATTGTAACTTTCGTAAAAATATCCACGATTGTCTTTCCAAACCTTGGGCTCAATAACCAAAAGGCCGGCAATGGGGGTCTCTATAATATTCATAAATGGGTTAAACAATATATTCCATCAGTGAGGTAAATGATACCTGCTGATTTTGAAAATTAATATTTACCTCGGCTTGTAGAGCAGACGCAAATTTATTCTGATATTCTAAGAAATTATTCATGTCTTCAACTACATACTGTGAACAGTATGTTACACCTTCGTTTGGTGAGTCAACTACTTTTAGAAGGCGGTTTGATATAAATAATCCGGTTTGCATTACTTGTGGGACATGGGTTTCCTGCATCCATTGAAGCCAGCGATCTGCTGAGCTCTCTTCGATAATTGTGGTTACATTATATAATAACATGGTGCAAAGATAGAACTATGTACCAATATTATCTCCACGAAGTTTTCTAAAACGTTTACGTGCTTCTATAGTAAACATACTGCCTGGGTAATCGCTAATTAGCTTCTGATACAGGGCTTTAGCTTCCTCATTATTCTTTAGGTTTCTCTCATATAGATCTGCCAATGTAAATAGAGCATCATCAGCCCAAAGACTATTGCCTTGTTGATCTATAAGTTCTTTAAGAACCTTAACCGCATTATTTATATTATTGGTTTTAATATATATTCTGGATTTTGCCATTAATATATCATCTGTTAAACTATTATCTGGGAATTTTATTGCAATACTGTCCAGTTTTATAAGAGCTTTTGCCGGAAGATTTCTAAATTGAAGCATCTCGGCATCGGCATACATTTTGAGTGCATTGCTATCGATTTTAGACTGTAGATTATCTGAAATCATTAAACTCAAATTCAATGCATCATTAGCGATTAATTGAGATGTTGATGCTTTTAAAACATCAGCCTGCGATTTAGCATAGGCAAAATTACCTTGATAAAAGGAAAGCTTAGCTGAACGGAAGTGCGCCTCATTTCCTACAGCCTGATTTTCAAATTGCTTTGCTACTTGTTCATAAATTAAAAAGGCTTCCCAAGGTTGTTGTGTCAATATATAGATATCTCCAAGCTCAAGTTTCATTTGTCCAGTTTCTGTACTTGATAGGCCAGAGATGGTTAATGCATCTTCTAAAGTTTTTTCGGCTGAGCTTAAATCATTAAGAAAGTATGCTTGTAAATTAGCTAGTTTCTTCATTGCGAAAACTGTTTGAACAGTTTTTCCATACTCTCCAATTATTTGAGTGTATTCTGCGGAAAGGTCAGTAATTGCTTTTTTGTCATACTGCCCTGCAATTACCAACTGATATTTTGCATCTATCATTTCCACCTTTGCAGGCAAAAAGTACGGATTCTCCTTTCCTTTACTTATAAGATATTCAAAGGCTTTTATAGCAGTAGTATAAGCCTGATTAGCAACGAAAGTAGTGGCCGTGTTGAACAATATACCTCCGTCATCTTTAATGCGCTTATCCTGAGCTATTAATTGCCTTAATGCCAATTCATATTCTTGTTGCTGGAGATATTGCCAAATTAAAAGTTTAGTATAAATTTCAGTTTGAGGTTCTTTCTGTATTTTTTTTAGCAATGCAGACTGCAAAATGAGGTAATCAGCATTGTCTTCAAAAACTGTAGATAACACACTTTCTGCCTGTGGCAATAATTCAGGCATTTGCGCTAGTGCATTTATATATTCCTGTACAAGCATATTCTTGTCCTTTTTAAAACGATATATACTTAAGAGTTCATAAGTGAAAATCTTTTCATTATTCAAAACCTTCCTCCCTTGTAAGAAGGTAGATATGGCCAGGTCATAGGCTTGAAAACTATAAAATATATTAGCAACCTCTCTGATTTTAAATTCATCAGCTGGTAGATTGTTCAATGTTTCTGCATATGCTTTATTTGCTGCATCTATTTGTCCCTTTTCCTGATAAACACGGGCAAGTGCCATGGTATAATGTAAGTTTTTTGGATTTTGTTTAACTAGTTTCTTTGCAATCTTTTCAGCTTCTTCCAATTTTTTAAGCTTAATAAGGGAGGTATACCAGAGGTCAAAATAAGTATCATTCTTAGTTGAATTGAACAATTTTTCCAGCAAAACAGATGCTTCCTGATACTGTCCCTGCTGATAATATTGAAATGCTAATCCCTCATCAACATTACTTTGAGCTAAAGAAAGAAAGCTTGAATAACAAAAGAATAAGATTAGGATTAACTTTCTCATTTGGGTGGGGTTATCAACAGAGTCTCTAAAGTAGTGAATTGGATTCTAATTTCCTTTCTATAGGTAAAAACATAAATGCGTATTTTAAATGTTACTCAGACAGTATTTTCGATTGTTTGATATTTATTTTCTTTGGTTATGAGGTTATTATTGATTTCGGGGCTTAAGAAGGTTGTTTCTAAGTAAATGATGGTTCATATTAGTTAAATATTTATTTTAACTTAAGCGTATTGAAACAGTGTTTAAGGTAACAATATTGGTGTAAACCCATTTACACTGGCAGGGGTTCCGTAGCTTTGTAAGCAGAAAATAATATGGTTGTATTTAGAAAGTGTTTTTTTCTTTTCTTATTATTCTTTACTCTAGCCTGTTCACAAAGGGAAGGAGTAAGAGTTATGCCTATCGACGATTTTTTTAAATCGCAAAATAGGATAGGCTATAGGATTTCACCGGACGCAAGAAATTTATCATACCTGAAATTAGAAGGGAGGAATCAAAATCTATATGTTGAGGATATTGAGACGGGTAAAGGAAAAAAGATAACTCAGTTAAAGGAAAAGAGCATTATATTTTATTTTTGGGTAAGTAAAGATGAATTGATTTATTATAAGGAAACTGATCCTGCACGAAGGCTCTCTGATATATTTATTATTGATAAAGATGGGCAAAATGAGCGGCAACTCTCTAGTAATGAAAAGAGTAGGATTAGGGTTTTGGATGATCAGTTGATGGATGATAAATATCTACTGGTTTCATCTAACAGACGAGATTCAACAGTCTTTGATGTTTACCGTTTAAATGTTCGTAATGGGGAAATGGAGATGGCAGCAAAAAATCCTGGAAATATTACAGATTGGACTATAGATTCCGAAGGTAAACTAAGATTGGCAACAAGCAGTGATGGTGTAAATGAGACCTTGCTATATAGAGAAAGCGAAAATGAGGCTTTTAAACCAATAGTAACTAATAACTTTAAAAACACGTTAAGACCTATAGCATTTGCAAAAAATAAGCTTAACATTATTTATGCTATTTCTAATGTAAACCGTGATAAAGGAGCGTTAGTGGAGATTGATTGCAAGACAGGGAAGGAGATTAAAGTACTGTTTGGAAGTGAAACTTTAAATATTACCGATGCCCAATATTCTAGGAAAAAGCAAAAAATGTCTTTCGTTGTATATGAAACCTGGAAAAAGGAGAAGTATTTTCTGGATGATTCGGTAAAATTAATTTATAATAACCTTGATAAATTATTGCCTAAAACGGAAACCAGGATAATTGACAGAGATAAAGCCGAAACTGTTTTCATAGTAAGAACATTTACTGATCGTAATCCCGGATCATATTATCTTTATTTTTCTGAAACCAGAAAAATACGAAAGCTGAGTGATTTCAATTCAGCTATTAATGAAAAGGAGATGTGCGAGATGAAGCCTATCAGCTTCGTATCAAGGGATGGACTGAGAATACATGGGTATTTAACTTTGCCTTTAAACAAAAAAGCAGAAGGTTTGCCTGTGGTAGTACTGCCTCATGATGGCCCGGTTGCAAGAGATATTTGGGGGTATAATCCCGAAGTACAGTTTCTTGCAAATAGAGGTTATGCCGTTTTTCAAGTGAATTACAGAGGATCCACTGGATATGGAAAAGCTTTTATGACCGCGGGGTTTAAAGAATGGGGATGTAAAATACAACACGACATTAATGATGGTGTTAAATGGTTAATTAGTGAAAAAATTGCAGATCCTAAAAGGATTGGAATATATGGAAGTGGCTTTGGTGGGTATATTGCACTCAATGGTTTGTACTCGGAGAACAAGACTTATGCATGTGGTGCTTCAAATTCGGCTATCATTAATTTATTTGCTTATTTAAAATCAATACCACCATTTTTAAAGCCGAAACTCCAAATGTATTACGAGGTTATAGGTAATCCTTTAACAGATGTAGATAAAATGCGTCAGTCTTCCCCTTTGTTTCAGGTGGATAGGATAGAGAAGCCCTTGTTTATTGCTCAAAACACTAAAGATCCGAATATAAATGCCCGTGAAACAATACAGTTTGTTAAAAACCTTCAAAAGCGGAATATAAACGTGACTTATTTGGAAAATGATGGTGATCCATTCTATAGTAAAAATGATGAGGGGAGACAAAAACTCTACACTGCCCTTGAGTCATTTTTAGAAGTTAACCTAAAAAAGAAGTAAATTCAACCTCATGTCTTCAGAGAAGAAAAGCGGTTATCGTAAGAATTTTCCCTTAATACTCACTTTCATCATCTTGATGCTAGTGCTGTTTATGTTGTCACTTTTGTTAGCTTACAGGTTTAGTACAAAATATATAGAGAACCAATTTGTCTCTGAAAAAGTAAATGTGCTTGAGCAAAGCATTAGGCCGTACAACGATTTCTTTCAAAAAAAACTACCCGAGGTTTCCTATTATAATGGTTATTTGGACTCTGCAACTGCATCCAATTTTGTTGATACAGTATTGCTGGAATATCCATTTGTGTCTAAGGTTGTATTTTATGATTCAGAAGTTAAAAACACTCCAGTAACAGACGGTCTAAATATCGGGAGGTTCTCATTCGGCCCCAAGAGTATTTATCAGTTCGGAAGTCTTGTTCCGATGGATTCTGTTAAGCTTTTTTCTAGGAATAATACCCATAATTTTATTGCGGGAGATGATTTTAATGCTCTTGCATTAAAACTGGTTACTTACATTGAAAGTTTGGACACCAGTAGGGTGCCCAGTCAGGATGAGTTATTTAGTAACTTCAGTAATGTGCGATCCAACAAGATTACCTACTTGAATATACCGAGGATGGATGATCTGAAAATGTACAAAACAATGATGAGAAGGACTTTAAATCCGCAGCCAATTTATCAGCAGGATATGCTTTCCTTTCAATTGGATCCATATAAGATTAAGATCATTAACTCACGACCGTTACTTTATCAGTATATAAAAATTGAACCTTTAACCTATGATCCTCTTGAAACATCTTCATTATATGTAACTACGGAGATAACGCTGCCAGGGCCATTTTCAGATTTTAAACTTTATTTTATTTCTTCAAAGTCGTTTATTGATAAAGAAATTCTTAGTTATTTTTTGCCAATAGCTTTAGGCGTCTTGTTGTTTTACAGCATATTAGTGTTGGTGGCGTTTCTGATTTATAGAAATCTAAACATTAATCAGAAGATGTTTAAACTGCAATATGATTTTATGAATAATCTTACCCATGAGTTTAAAACCCCGGTAAGTGTAATTAAGATTGCTGGAAATAATATTAAAAGTGCTTCAAATCTTACAGATAGAGAATTAAAGCTTTATGGGAAAATTCTTGATGAAGAGGCAGATAAACTGAATGGCTTAATGAATAAGCTACTCGCATTTACCCAAATAGAGAATAAAGCCATTCAATTAAACTCGGAGAAGGTTAATATTAGTGATTTTATTGAAAGTACAGTTGAATCTCATCGATTAAAGCATCCAGATTTTGACTTTACTTTTGATGTAAGTGGATTCAAATCTTTTGTTACTGATCCGGTACTATTGGGGAGTTTGTTTGATAACCTGGCAGAAAATGCATATAAGTATTCGCCTATACAACGGAAACGACTTCACATATCGGCTAGACTGATTAAAGGGAAAGTAGTTTTCAGGTTTACAGATCAGGGGATAGGGATTCCTTCCTCAGAAATTAATAATATATTTAAAAAGTTTTTCCGCATACAAAACCAGTACAACCAAAATGGAAGCGTTGGTCTGGGTTTGGCTTTCTGTAAGGAACTTGTTAACTTTATGAGTGGCGAGATTACAGTAAAAAGTAAGGTTGATAAAGGAACAGAGTTTAAAATTGTATTGCCATATAATGATTAATATACATTATTAATATACATTATAGGATGACACTTATATTGAAATAAATAAAAAATTATGTCTAAGGGAATTAAAATACTGATTGTTGAAGATGATGAGAATTTGCGCTTTTTGGTGGTACATCGCTTAAAAGCTGAAGGCTATGATGTTTTGGAGGTGGCCGATGGTTTAGCCGCCGAAAAAATGATATTAGAAGAGCAGCCAGATATTGTTCTTTTAGATTGGATGTTACCAGGTAAACAGGGAGCTGAGGTTTGTGAGGAAGTACGTAAACAAGGCTTTGAGAATCTAATTATTATGATGACTGCCAAAGCCCAGGATGTGGATAAAATTGATGCATACAACTTTGGTGCTTCTGATTATGTAACTAAACCATTTAATATGGATGTACTGGTTGCAATGCTTGATAGTAAGGTTAAATATTTGCTAAATAATGATCGCTCAGAAGTTCATCGTTTTGGCAACATGGAACATCATCCTAATATCCATACACTATTTAGAAATGGGAAGAAAATAGAACTTACAATTCTTGAAAACAGAATTTTACTTTATTTCTTAAGAAATCCGAATAAGGTGATCAACAGAGATGAGCTTATGCTGGTTGTTTGGGGATACAACTCTGATGTGAATACCAGGACTCTTGATATGCATATTGTGCGCTTACGGAAAAAAATAGAGCTTAATCCAGATAATCCGCAGTTGCTTCAAACTGTAAGAGGTGTTGGGTATCGCTTTAATCCTGCATAGCTACATTTGTAATGGGAACCAAGCAAATAATATTAAAGCCAGGTATTGGAGCAGCATGGTTCCATCAAGATAAAAGAAATAATAATATTCATTCTTCTTTATATTTGATTTAAAGATTAACCACCCTGTTAAAATTATTGTTAGGGTAAGTGCAAGGATGTCTCCAAGTGTAGCTTGTCTGAATAATATTAAAAGCAAAACATATAGGCCGAGTAGGAATTGACAAAAGATGTAGGCCTTTTTCTCTCCAAGCATTACAGGGATTGTTTTAAGGGCGTAAAGTTTATCCTGGAATAGATCACGTATGTCGAAGGGAACAGTTATAGCTGCGATAAATAGAAAGCGTTTGGCTACAAGCAAGAGTGTTTCCGCTGAAGAGATATTAATCTGATAGCTGCGTTCAAGTTCAACAATTGGTAATAATACGCTGCTCACAGACCATACAAGAGCAATTAGAAAGAGCTTAATTCCCGGAATGTTTCTTAGCCCAATTTGCTGCTTATTGAGTGTCAAAAAGGGTACATTATAACCCACTGCCATTAATCCGGTAAAGGCCATAAGTAGTTTCGATTCGAAACTTAAATACCACAAACCTAAAGGGATTAAACACAAAATACAGATTAGTGTAATTGAAATGATTAACCGATGGTGTGAAAATATCCATCTGACCCTAATATAGGGTGAATTTCCCGGGTCTTTAGGCTTAGCTAAAAGCATGCTAAAATTGTAAAGACCAACTGTTGCAAAGAATAAAAATGCAAGAATGTATTTATCTGCAGGAACATGCAAAAGATGGTAGGTTACCAATCCTTGGGCGGCGGCACAAATGCCGATAAATAGATTGCTGAATAACAGGAAATCAAGAATAGAAAGAAGTATTCTTTTAATCATTTGCACCGAAGTGGTTTAATTTAATCAGGCCCGCTTCAATTCAAATATCGTTATTTCTGGTAAAATTCCAACTCTTCCGGGGTAACCCAGAAAACCATAGCCAACATTTACATAAAGCTGTTGGTTTTGTTCTCTGTATAGTCCAGCCCATTCTTTGTATATGTATTGTATTGGGCTCCATTGATAATGCTCAGTTCTTACACCAAATTGCATACCATGGGTATGTCCGCTAAACATGACGTCTATTTGTTGATATTTTTTCAGTACCTCTTGTCTCCAGTGAGATGGGTCATGAGATAGGAGTAATTTTACAGGTAAATCAGCCGTATCTTTAGTCGCCAGATCCATCCTCCCATATTTAGGGAAACGGCCCATACCCCAATTTTCAATTCCTAAAACTCCAATTTCTTCACCATCCACTTTAAGTCGCCTATGTTCATTCATTAATAAATCCCATCCCATTATTTTATGGGTTTTTATAACATCCTGAAGGTTCTTAGCTTTGGCAGCTGAAGGAGCGCCACCAAAATGATAATCACCATAATCATGATTTCCAAGTACTGAATATACTCCAAGAGGTGCTTTTACCTTGCTAAACAGATCCTGATAATCCCGCATTTCAGTCGCCATATCATTTACAAGATCTCCAGTAAAAAAGATAAAGTCAGGCTTTTCTGCCAATAACATATCTACGCCACCCTGCACAGCTTTTTTATTGTAGAAACTCCCTGAATGAATATCCGAGATCTGACCAAGTTTGATACCTTCAAATGCCTTCGGAAGATTGGGTAGGACCAATGTTCTTCGTTTTATTTTATAGTCATATGCTCCAGAGGAAATGCCCCAAGTAAGTGAAGTTAGGGGAATGGCCGCCGTAATTAACCCAGCTTTTACAATAAAAGATGACCTGCTTATAGGTTCTCCAACTGACTCAGAGTTAGTTTCTTTAATTGCCAGAGGTGCATCATTCTTTTTAAGTGATCGGTTTATTTTAATGATTAATCTTCTTAGATCATCAATCAATAGAAATGGCAGCATCACAATCTTACAAATTAACGTTAGGAAGAACGCAACAAGTATAATAGAGCGTAAGCTTAAGTACAAAGGTAAATAAGAAGGGACATAGATGGCTGAAAATACCCCTATTACAAGAATGCCGGTATAGGTCCACCAAATTGCAGAGAAAAGCTTCTTTGTAGCTGGCTTCCATTTCTTAAAAACCGATAAAACTGCGCGGTAGCAATAATAATCGAAAGCAAGAAGGAAAATTGATAAAAGTATAAGCGCGGGTAGTCGTCCCATTTAATTATTTTTAGTAGTAAATTACCTGAAATTAATATCATCATCATCGTCATCAAGCTCGGTATTGAACAAGCTCTCAAACATATCCGAGAATCCGAATCCCCCTTCAAGGTATTTTTTGTTTAATTGTGAATGCTCGGCAAGGCCATGTAATACGAATTCCATCAATAATAGTGTTTGGTTTTCACTAAGCTTTGGATGAAACTTTTTAACAAGATCATGTAGGCCATTAACCCCCCTCAGCTGCTGCTGATATTTAACTTGTGTAAGAGAGTCAGCTATATCTAAAGTATTGCCTTCTGTAAACCATTCTGTGATGTCATTGTAGGGATTTGCAGTTTTACTTTTTTTTGCCCTCTCCGGATCAGGGAAATAGCGGGCAAACAAACTTTTAATTGCTTTGCCAATAAGTGTATTTGCAACTTTTGCAGGGCCTTCTAGCTCGCCCTCATAAACCAGCTCAATTTTCCCTGTTACAGCAGGTATAATGCCTGCCAGATCAGAAAGTCTTACAAAAGTACTCTTCTCTCCATTAATTAACATTCTGCGTTCTGCAGTACTAATCAGATTCTCATACGCTGTAATAGTTAATCTTGCTGATACTCCTGATTTCTGATCAATATATTCACTTTTTCTGGCCTCAAATGCAACTTGTTCTATTAGATCTTTTACTAAGCCATCAGCCTCAATATTAGCTTTTTGTTCTTCCGATGTCTTTGCTTCCTGAAATGTTATCCTTCTTGATATATCAATAGTTTTAGGGTAGTGAGTTAGGATTTGACTTTCTATACGATCTTTCAGAGGCGTTACAATGGAACCTCTATTGGTATAATCTTCAGGGTTTGCAGTAAATACAAACTGTACATCAAGAGGCAAACGAAGCTTAAAGCCCCTTATCTGAATGTCTTTTTCCTGAAGCATATTAAATAATGCTACCTGTATACGTGCTTGTAAATCAGGTAGCTCGTTAATTACAAATATACTTCTGTGAGCCCTTGGTATTAGTCCAAAGTGAATTACACGCTCATCATTATAGGTTAGTTTTAAGGTAGCGGCTTTAATTGGATCCACATCACCAATTAAATCAGCAACAGTCACATCCGGGGTAGCCAGTTTTTCAGTATATCTTTCACTTCGGTGTTGCCAGCTAATAGTAGTATTGTCACCATGAATTAGTATTTCATGTTTTGCATACCGTGAAATAGGATTCAAAGGGTCATCAAAGATCTCGCTTCCACTTACATAAGGAATATATTCATCTAATAGGTTTACCATTAAACGGGCAATACGTGTTTTTGCCTGCCCGCGCAAACCCAATAATAAAATATTGTGTCGCGATAAAATAGCTGTCTGTAACTCAGGAATTACCGTTTCATCATATCCTAAAATACCTTC
>Ga0157371_10002310_pt1 | contig 18348 bp, 16 predicted proteins | sample C45metaG_FD_113462 | JGI IMG/M metagenome (GOLD analysis project Ga0157371, IMG submission 113462) | Corn rhizosphere microbial communities from Kellogg Biological Station, Michigan, USA - C4-5 metaG | ecosystem: Host-associated > Plants > Roots > Rhizosphere > Soil | place: USA: Michigan...
GAAACCCTGGGCATCATCGGCCGCAACGGCAGCGGCAAGTCGACCCTGCTGCAACTGATCTGCCGCACCAGCACCGCCTCCACGGGCAGCGTGACCAGCCATGGGCGGATCGCCGCCCTGCTGGAGCTGGGCTCGGGGTTCAATCCCGAGTTCAGCGGCCGCGAGAACGTCTACCTCAACGGTGCGGTATTGGGCCTCAAACGCGCGGAGATCGAGGCGCGTTTCGACGAAATCACCGCCTTCGCCAACATCGGCGAATTCATCGACCAGCCCACCAGGACCTATTCCAGCGGCATGCTGGTGCGCCTGGCCTTTGCCGTTTCGGTGTGCGTGGAGCCGGATATCCTGATCGTCGACGAAGCCCTGGCCGTCGGCGATGCCTCCTTCCAGTTCAAGTGCCTGGAACGCCTGGAACGCCTGACCCGACAAGGCATGACCCTGCTGTTCGTGTCCCATGACATGAGCATGGTCAAGCGCTTCTGCAACCGCGCCCTCTACCTGCGCGACGGCGAAATCCGCGCCAGCGGTGCACCGGAGGCGATGGCCGAGCTGTACCTGCTGGACATGCGCGACGAACAGCGCCGCTGGGCCAGCGCGGGCGCCGTCCAGGTCAGCGCCAAGACACCGCTCAACCCGGAGCACGGCATGGCCTTCGGCACCCCTGAAGGGCGGATCACCTCAGCCGTGTTCAGCAATACCGGGGCGCTGTACTCAAGCTTTGCCCACGGCGACATGATCGAAATCGCCATCGATGCCCAGGTCAGCGACGCCATTGCCCGCCCCAACATCAGCCTGACCATCCAGGAAGCCCGGCTGCTGGTGGTCAGCGGGGTGAACGTCGCCCTGCAATGCGGCGAGTCCCGGCAAGGCTGGCGCAGCGCCTCGGTGTACCTGCGATTCGCCGCCAACCTGGCGGCCGGGCGCTACCACATCACGCTCAAGCTGATGAATGGCGAAACGGAAGAAACCTCCCACCTGATTGAAAAGCAGGTGGCCCTCCTGGCGTTCGACACCTTGCCGGGCAACAAGCACTTCCTGGGAATCGTCGACTTGCACATCGAACCTGTCACCCGCCCATCGCAGCAGCCCCTGGCAGTCGAGGAGCGTTCATGAGCGACAAGCAATGGCAAGTCGCGATCTTCGGTACCTTCGATGTAGCCAACTACGGCGACCTGCTGTTCCCCCTCATTGCCGAAGCAGCATTGCAGGCGCGCCTGGGCAAGGTGCGCCTGCACGCGTTCTCCTATCACTCGCGCAGCACGCCGCAATGGCCCTACCCCGTCACCTCGGTCAGTGAACTGCCCCAGCTCATCGATAGCCTGGACGCAGTGCTGATCGGCGGCGGCTTCATCATTCGCTTCGACAAGGTCATCGCTGCCGACTACTACCCGCCCGACCCGCAGATCCATCACCCCACCGGGTACTGGCTGTCGCCTGCGCTGATGGCCCTGCAACACAATGTGCCGCTGATCTGGAACGCCCCCGGCATGCACTGCAACCCGATTCCATCCTGGGCGGCCCCGCTGGTCAGGCTAACCCTGGAGCAAAGCCCCCACGTCCGGGTGCGCGATGCCCTGTCTGCAAACACCCTGTCCGCGCTGAGCGAGCAGACCCAGGTCGAGGTACTGCCGGATACCGCCTTTGGCTTGCCCAGCCTGATCGACCGGCAGCAACCCTCGGCGGCCTATCGCCAACTCTGTGCCCAGGCCGGCCTGACCGGACCCTATCTGGTGGTGCATGCGATTGCCGGCCTGGAGAGCTTTCTCCAGCTATGGAAAACCCACAACGCGCTGTTCAGCCAGTGGCAGCTGCTGCTGTTGCCCATCGGCCCGGTGCTCGGGGACCATGAGTCGATTCTCGGGGCCGACCTGCCACGGGCCGTGCGCCTGCCGGCCTGGCCAGAGCCACTGCTACTGGCGGAGATCCTGGCCCAGGCCCAGGGCGTCATCGGCCACAGCTATCACCTGGCGATCACCGCCCTGGCCTTCGGCGTACCGTCCTTCTGTTCGGCCAACCTGAACCAGGGCAAGTACACCGCCTTGCGCGCATACCGCGGGATCCGCCCCCTGCCCGCCGAACAGCCCATCGATCCCCAGTGGTTCCAGCAACACCTGAGCGAAACGGGGCCCTGCCCCGAGGTGATCGCCGCGCAAGAACAAGTGCAGCGCCATTGGGACCGGGTAGCCGAACTGATCGCCCAGGGCCCGCGCCCCACCAGCCAGGCGCTGAACCGCTTCTGGCAAGCCCTGCCCAGCCTGCTGGAGGCCCCCCTCCCGGACTGTCGCGAGGCGATCCTGAGCAAACAGGCCGAACTGGATGCGCTGAAAATCCAGGTACAGCAGTTGACGCTACTACGCCGCCATCAAACGGAACTCACCAGTCGGGTCGATGCCGAGCTGGGTCGAATCCATCGCTCCAACTCCTATCGCCTCACCGCGCCGTTACGCTCCCTGCGGCGCCGCCTGCAACATTTATTGGGAAGATGAATACGATGCTGAATCTGCCAATGCTGACCAGAGCCCCCTTGCACACTCAGCCCTTTCGCTGGGGGCAGATCACCGAACTGTATTCGCCCGCGGACGCCGCGGCCCTGGTAGCGACCTATCCCCGTGACTCCTTCAAGACGGTGTCCGGCTATGGCGGAGAAAAGGACTACGAGTACCAGGCACGGCAACTGGTGGAAATGGGCACCGGGCGGATTATCCACGAGCAGCACCTGAGCCCGGCCTGGCGCAGGCTGGCCAGCGAGTTGACCGCACCGGACTATCGCCTGGCGCTGTCGACGCTCACCGACATGGACCTCAGAAACGCTCCCATGGAGGTCAATGTCTTCCACTACGGGCCGCAGGCCTGCCTCGGCCCGCACCCGGACCTGGGCGACAAGCTGGTGACCCATATCCTGTACTTCAACGATTCCTGGAACATCGAGGACGGTGGCTGCCTGAATATCCTGGGCTCTGCCGACCCCACGGATGTGGTCGCGGTGATCCCGCCCCTGGTGGGCACATCGGCAGTACTGGTACGCGCCGAGAACTCCTGGCATGCGGTGACGCAGGTGGTAGCCAATTGCCGGACTTCACGGCGCAGCATGACCGTGACCTTCTATCGGCCCGGCTCCCTCAGCTCAATGTGGCCAAGTGGCGACCAGAGCCCACTGCACAACTATGAGCCCGCTCATGACTAAGTCCCACTCGCAGGACCAGGAGTCGACCCTGCTGCGGCTCGAGCACGCACAGGCCATCCTTCAGCGCGATGCCGCCCTGGCGCATATCGAACATATGCGGCGCTCGCGTTCCTGGCGCCTGACCCGCCCCCTGCGCATGCTGATGCAGCTGCTGCGGCACGGGGTGATCAACGACGAGAGCGAGTACCCGACTCACCTGCCCTCTCTCGTCCAGCCTCTGCCAGCTTCCATCCCCTTGGAGCCCGATATCGTGGAGGACTCAGCACCCGGCTCTGCTGCTCAGCATTTTGACCTGCTGTGCTTTGCCAATATCGACTGGTCCGCCAGGTTCCAGCGACCACAGCAACTGATGACGCAGTTCGCTATCCAGGGTTATCGGGTGTTCTACATTATCCTTTCGCCGCTACCCGCGGCAGAGCGGCCCTATACGGCGCACCCAGTCGCCCCCGGGGTCTTCGAAGTCACCCTGCGCGGGCATGCACGGCAGGACTATTACGCCACCTGCATCACCGAAGGCAACCTGCGCGCCAATGCAGAGGCGTTGCAGGCCCTGGTGAGCGACTACCGGATCAAGACGGCGGTGTCGGTGGTTCACCTGCCCTATTGGACGCGCCTGGCCCTGCACCTGCGCAAGGCATACGGCTGGCCCGTGCAATACGACTGCATGGACGAATGGCAGGACTTTCCGAACATCGGTCAGCCCTTGCTGGCCCAGGAACAGGTACTGGTGGAACAGGCTGATCTGGTAACCGTCACCGCCTCCGTGCTGTACGACAAATGGGCCAGTACCAGCCGTCGCTGCCAGTTGGTTAGAAACGGGGTGGACTTCGACTTCTTTGCCCGATGCTGTACACCCAATACTCTGCTGGAGGAGCTTCAAGGCCCGATCATCGGCTTCTATGGTGCCCTGGCCGAATGGGTCGATTTTGAGCTGGTGGCGGCCATCGCCCGACAACGACCAGAGTGGAATCTGGTGCTCATTGGCGATGTGTTCGTCCGTGACCTGGCCGGCCTCGACCGCTTGCCCAATGTGCACCTGCTGGGCCGCAAGCCTTACTCGCAGATGCCGCAATACCTGTACCACTTCGATGTCTGCATCATTCCTTTTCGCCTCTACAACGTGACCCACGCGGTGGATCCGGTGAAGTTCTACGAGTTCATCAGCGCCGGCAAACCCGTGGTCGCAGTGCCGCTGCTGGAGATGCAGATCTACGAGCCTTACCTGTATTTCGCCGACGGGCCGTCTGCCTTTGTCACGCAGATCGAAAGAGCCCTTGGGGAAACCGATCTGCAGCGCTGGAACCAACGGCTGGCACTGGCCAGGGAAAACGATTGGCGGCAACGCTTCGAAGACACGCGCGATGCGCTGGTCGAACTGTTTCCGAAGGTCTCGGTAATCATCGTCACCTACAACAATGTGCAGCTGACCCGCGGCTGCATCGACAGCCTGCTGCGCAATTGCGCCTACCCGAACCTGCAACTGATCATCGTCGACAACGCCTCGCAGGACTCCACCCGCAACTACCTGCGCTACCTGGCCCGCAGCGAACCCAATGTGAGCATCGTGCTCAACGAACAGAACCTGGGTTTCGCCGCCGCCAACAACCAGGGCCTGCGCCTTGCGCAGGGCCACTACCTGGTCCTGCTCAACAACGACACCGTGGTGCCCAAGGGCTGGCTCGCGCCCCTGCTGCGCCACCTCGACGACCCGGAGGTGGGGTTGGTGGGGCCGACCACCAATGCGGTGGGCAACGAGGCCCGGGTCAGCATCGACTACCAGGACCTCGACGACATGGAGGACTTCGCCGACCGGCGCGCCAGCCAGTACCGCGGGCGCTGCTTCGACATCCCGATGCTGGCCATGTTTTGCGTAGCGATGCGCCGCGAAGTGCTGGATCAGGTGGGCTGGCTGGATGAAGCCTTTGGCATCGGCATGTTCGAAGACGACGACTACAGCCGGCGAGTCCAGGCCGCCGGCTTGCGCACCGTATGCGCCGAGGATAGCTACATCCACCACTACGGCCAGGCCTCGTTCAAGGCCCTTATCGCCAGCGGCGAATACCAGCGGTTATGGGACAAGAACCAGGCCTACTTCGAAAGCAAGTGGGGGCCCTGGCAACCCCATCGTCAAGCACGCCGCAGAGCGAACGCCGACGCCACGGGAATGAAGCTCACCGACTGAATCTGCAGCCCGATACACCCACAAGGAAGATGCCGAACGTGCTGAAAAAAATAATTCAACAGCTCAGTGGTCGGGCAGTCGCAGCCCATGTTCCCCCGGACGACATGAGCGAGGAGCAGCGCAAGGCGCAGACCGCCGAGCACTGGTCACAGAACCAGGCCGGCTCGGATGCGTTTTCTGCGGATGTCTACTGGCTGGCAGTGCCTGCGGTGCAACAACGCCATCAGCAAAAGGCCACGGCCAGCAGCGGTCATGCTCACTGGGTACCCTATTGCCTGAACACCTTTCTGGCGGGCCGGTTACCGGTGCCGCGTATGCTGAGCATCGGCTGCGGCACCGGTACCCTGGAACGCGAGCTCTACAAACTCCAGGCCTTCCAGGACTGCGACGCCGTGGATATCGCCCCGGCGGCGCTGGACACCGCCCGGGCAGAAGCGGCGGCGCTGGGGGCCCGGACCCTGCACTACAGCCTTACCGACGTCGAGCGGGTGCAACTGCCCAGCGCTCATTACGACGCCGTCTGGTTCAACGGTTCACTGCATCACATTCGCCAATTGGAAAAGGTCTGCGCCAATGTCCGCCAGGCCTTGAAGGCGGACGGCTGGCTGTTCTTCAACGAGTATGTCGGCGCCAATCACTTTGCCTTTGACCAGGCCCAGTGCGCAGCCATCAGCCATGCCTTCGCCCTGATTCCCCCGGCCATGCGCCGCTCTTTCGTCCAGGGTTCCTACGGTCAGGTGCAGAACAACGTACCGCTCCCTGATCCACAAGAGGTGGTGAAGGTTGATCCGTCCGAGGCGGTGCGCTCCCAGGACATCCTCAAGGTGGTGGAACAGCACTTCCAGATCCAGGCCCTCAACACCTGCGGCGGCACCCTGCTGCAATTTCTGCTGCATGGCATCGCCGGCAATTTCAAGGCCGATGATCCCCAGGCGATGCGGGTGCTGCGGATGCTGTTCGACATCGAAGACGGGCTGATCGAGTCGGGCACCCTGAACAGCGATTTCGTGATCGTTGCCGCGACCCCGAAACAGTCGGAGTCCGTGCCTTGACTCGCTCTGTATCCGGGGCGCGGCAATGAGCACCGCCCTGTTCCAGCGCTGGCGCCGCGTCTATCACCGCCTGCCGCTGCCTTACCTGCTGAAAGCCTTGATCCAGCGCCTGTATCACGGCGTGCTGGGACCTGGCTGGCGGGCCCTGCGTCGGCATCAGCGGGCCGCCAAGAGTTTCGTACCCGCTTGTAGCGTGCTACCGGCGGCCGACCCGCAATGGCCGGATTACGTGGTCTGGGGTGCCATCGACTGGGATTTCCGCCAGCAGCGTCCCCAGCACCTGGCCCGCGGTTTGAGCACCAGCGGACGCCGGGTTTTCTATGTCTCGGCCAGCCTGGAGGACGACGCTCGCGACGGTTTTACCTTGCGCCCGCTGGATGACCGAGGGCGGCTGTTCGAAGTGCGGCTGTTTGCACGCACAGCCCCGCTCCTCTACCACGCTGCCCCGCAAGAGGCCGTGGTCCAGCAGTTGCGTCGCAGCATCGGCGAGTTATTGAGCTGGGCCCATTCGAGCCAGGTGATCTCCCTGGTCCAGCACCCGTTCTGGGCCCCCGTGGCCGGGGCGCTGCCGGCCAGCCGCCTGGTCTATGACTGCATGGACGACCATCAGGGCTTCGGCAACAACGCCCCGGACCTGCTGCAACTGGAGCATGAGCTGCTGCGCGAGGCCGATATCACGCTGTTTGCCTCGGCGTGGCTGGAACGCCACTGGAGTCGGCACTGCCCACCTGCAAGCACCGGGCAACGCGCCGTATTGCGCAATGCCGCCGACTTCACCTATTTTTCCAAGCCCCCGGCCCAGTGTTATCAAGACCCGCAAGGCCGTCCCGTGATCGGCTACTACGGCGCGCTCGCCCAGTGGTTCGATGTGGATCTGCTGGCCGCCATCGCCGAAGCCTTCAGGCACTACACGATCCTGCTGATAGGCGCAGATACCGGGCGGGTTGGTGCGCGCCTGCAGCGCCATGCCAACGTCAGGCTGGCCGGTGAAATCCCCTACGCACAGCTGTCCGCCTACCTGCAGGCCTTCGATGTCTGCATCCTGCCGTTTCGCATCGAGGCACTGACCCTGGCCACCAACCCGGTCAAGGTCTACGAATACCTGAGTGCCGGCAAGCCGGTGGTGGCGGTGGATCTGCCCGAGCTGCAGGAGTTCGGCCAGCAGGTATCCATTGCCAGGGATACCCCCTCCTTTATCGAAGCCATCGCCCAGGCGTTGCAGGAACCTGCCTGCGACAGCACTTCCCGCCAGCGCCAGGAATTCGCCGCACAACAGACTTGGGAGCACCGGGTAGAACAGTTGAAGGCCCTGGTGGAAGGCGAGCAAACCGGGCCCCTGATCAGCGTGATAGTAGTGACCTACAACAACCTGGCATTCACCCGCGCCTGCCTGGCCAGCCTGGCCGCCGATGCTCTGGGCCGCAATCTGGAAATCATTGTCGTCGACAATGCCTCCACCGACGGCAGCGTCGAATTCCTTCGGCAGTGGGCCAGCGACAGCGCTCACTCGCTCATCCTCAACCCCGGCAACCTGGGTTTCTCCGCGGCCAACAATCAGGGCCTGGCCCGGGCTCGGGGCGAGTTCCTAGTCTTGCTCAACAACGACACCGAGGTCACCACTGGCTGGGCGCGGACCCTGCGCCGCCACCTGCAACGCAACCCGGGGCTCGGCCTGATCGGGCCGGTAACCAACAACATCGGCAACGAAGCGAAGATCGAGATCAGCTACCGCAGCCTCGAGGACATGCCTGGCCGCGCTCGCCGGTACACCTGGCGCCATGTCGGCCAGGTGGTGCCCTGCGCCACCCTCGGTTTCTTCGCGGTCATGATGCCCAGGTCGACCTATGAGCGCGTCGGGCCCCTGGATGAAGCCTTCGGCCTGGGCTTTTTCGAAGACGACGACTATTGCCGCCGGGTCGAGCAAGCAGGGCTGTCCTGCGCCTTTGCCGAAGACGTGTTCATTCATCACCATCTTTCTGCCTCGTTCAGCCAGATGCCCGGCAGCCAGCGCCAACAACTGTTTGAGCGCAACAAGGCCCTGTACGAAGCGAAATGGGGCCGACCCTGGACTCCCCACACCGCCAGGGAGCCATCATGAGGCTGGTCTATCTGTCACCGGTCAGCTGGCACAGCTTCGCGCAACGACCCCATGAATTGGTGCGCCAGTTCCATGCGGCCACCCAGGCCCCCGTGCTGTGGGTCGAACCCTATCCCACGCGCTTGCCGGTACTGGCCGACTTGCTAACCCGCCCGCCATACCAGGGCCCGACCGTCGCCGTGCCGGACTGGCTGACCCTGGCCAGGCCCCGGGCCCTGCCCATAGAGCCCCTGCCCGGCTCGGGCTGGGTCAATCGCCTGTTTTGGCAGGAGCTCAAGCAACAGATCCGCCATTTTGCCCAGGCACCGACCCAGCTCGGCATCGGCAAACCCTCGAGGCTGGCCCTGCAACTGCTGCAGGAACCGATCTTCGCCGGCAGTTTCTATGACGTCATGGACAACGTACCGGCGTTCTATCGCGGCTGGTCGCGCCGTGCCATGCACCGGCGCCAGCACCAGACCGCCCGGGCTGTGGTCACCGCCCTGGCCTCTTGCACGACTTTGCAGCGCTACTGGCAACGGCAACAGGTCGATACCCGGCTGCTGCTCAATGGTTGCGCCAGCGAACGCCTGCCCGCCCTGCCCCTGCCCCGGCGCGCAGCACATGGAACACGCCCGGTGTTCGGCTACATCGGCACCCTCGCCAAGTGGTTCGACTGGGAATTCGTGCTTGCCCTGGCCGTGGCCTTTCCCGGGGCCGAGGTACGCCTGATCGGCCCCCAGCACGGACCTTCGCCCAGGGCACTGCCGGACAATATCCGGTGCTTGCCGGCGCTGTCCCACGAGGCCGCGCTGCAAGCCATGGCCGAGTTCGATGTCGGCCTGATCCCGTTCAAGTGCAACGACATCACCCGCTACGTCGACCCGATCAAATATTACGAGTACCGGGCCCTGGGCTTGCCAGTGGTCAGCACCGCATTCGGCGAAATGGGCACCAGGCGCCATCTTCCGGGAGTGTTTCTCAGCGACAGCCTCGACGACATCTCTCGAGTGATCCACCAGGCGCTGACGTTTACCGAGCCCCTGGCCGAGACCCTGAAGTTCCGCGAAGCCAACTCCTGGGCAAAACGCTTCGAGGGGGCCCATGCCGCGTTCCTGTGATGTGGTGGTGGTCAACTACAACGCCGGCCTTCTGCTGGAGGACTGCGTGATCTCGGTGCTGGCCCAGGACATCAACCGGCTGGTGCTGGTAGACAATGCCTCCCATGACGGCAGCCTGGAGCAGGTTGCCACCCGGTTCGCTGCCGATGAACGCCTGCTCATCCTGCGCAACCCAAGCAACACCGGCTTCGCCGCGGCCTGCAACCTAGGCGCCAGTCACTGCGAGCAGCCACACATCCTGTTCCTCAACCCCGACACCGTATTGCAACCGGGCGCCTTGCAAGGAATGATCGACGCCCTGCGCCACACCCACGATCTGGGCATGGCAGGTGGCCTGCTGTGCAACTTCGACGGCAGCGAACAGCCCGGTGGACGTCGGGTCTTCCCCACTCCACGGCGGGCAATAGTACGCGCCCTCAACCTGTCGGGCCTGGCCTGGCTCTCGCCGCGACTGTTCTCCGACTTTCTTCTGCACCGCGAGCCCCTGCCCAGCCGTCCGACGCAGGTAGAAGCCATTTCCGGCGCCTGTATGCTGGTCAAGCGCGAAGCCCTGGACAGCGTCGGCGGCTGGGACGAAGGCTACTTCCTGCACTGCGAGGACCTGGACCTGTGCATGCGCTTTCGCCAGGAAGGCTGGAAAGTCTGCTTCGTACCCCAGGCCAGGATCTTTCACGCCTGGGGCGCCTGCAGCCGCACCCGCCCGGTGTTCGTCGAATGGCACAAGCACCGGGGCATGATCCGCTTCTATGGCAAGTTTTTTCGTGAGGACTATCCCCGGGTCCTCTCCTGGAGCATCTGCGCGGGTGTCTGGCTACGATTCAGTTTCGTGGTGGGCTACCACTGGCTGGCGCAGCTGGGACGGATACTCGGACAACCTCGCTAGTCCGGCAATGGCTCAGAGCACAACGTCGGCGTGGCACTTCCTGATAAACTGCGCCAATTCGTCACCCCGACAACCGCCATGACCACAGGCGGTTGCCCCGCAAAGCGACAAACATCCCATGCCCTTTACCGCTTCAAGCCCTTCCCGTTCAGAACCTTCCCGGCGCTTTTCCGTGGCACCAATAATGGATTGGACCGTTTATTTCTAAGGCTCTTATTTTGAAAGACCTAGAAAGAATGCGCACGCCTCACGTACCACTTTCTTACCACTGCACGTAAATCTAATTAGGTTACACGCTGCTGGCACTTCTGTTTACTGCTATTCCCCCTCCACATCTCATGGCAAAATACCTTCACTAAGCAATATACGTACCGAGCTTAAACTACGGACGCCAAAGTAATAACTCTCTAAATCAGAGGAAGAACTCCCCCCAGGTAAATTTATGCCCTTTCACATCAGGCAAAACTGGCATTCACAACAAGGAGCGTGTTTTATCATGAAGTGGTTTTTACTCACAGCAGGTGCTCTATTACTGACCGGCTGCAGCTATGAAAAGACTAATTTACGCAACGATACCGAAGCGGCTAAGTACGACCCCACTAACAGTGCTCGTATCCGTATCTTCTCCGCACCGGAAAAACCGGCCTCCTACATCCCCGGAAAAACCTGCGAAGCCTATTACAACCATCCCGAAAATGGTCGCTTGCAGGGAAGTATCGCTACACGTCACCATGATCCAAAACAGCGCTACATCCTTTGGCGCGACTCCGATGTGCTAGGAATGAAGATTGAAGACTACCAGAACCGCGTAATTGGCATACCCACCACCGCACATACAGAAGCCGTTAAATTCGACAGACTGGGCTACGACGAATTTGTAATTCCCGCAAACCAGCCAGTGTTGATCGACATTAACTACAAAACCGATAACGGCCACTGTTATCCCCCCACCATTCAGTTCGTCCCAAAGGCCGGGAAGGATTACGAGGCGAGTCTCGAATTTAGCAAGCAGAGCGCCTTGTCCTCCAAGTGCGCCATCAACCTAGTCAAACTCAGCGGTACGGGCGTCCTAAAAGAAACACAGGCCGTCTCAACCAGTTACTGCGGTAACGATGGCCATGGGCGTTACTTCACCGTCACTCCCTGAGCCCCCTCCGCCAGGTTCAGCTGCTATGGCACTTGAACCTGTCGCCTACTTTGCTCCAATCCCGACACCATCCGCACACAGCAACATCTTATGTTCAGTGGATGAGTGCGCCTCAATGAAGGTGATGAAGGTTGGAGTGCGAGACTCCGTATGCGACTTCAGTGCATGTAACACTAAAGTTCCACCCATAGCTTCATGTTATCCAATCAGAAAAAGTTTAGGACGGTTAGTTTTTCACTAACACCGCTGAAAGCCTTGTAATGCACGGCTTTCAGGTCACTGATAAAAATTAACTGCTGGCAAGTTAATTTTAAATCTTATAAAATTCTTTAAATTTAATATTTGACAAAAAAACCACCTTCAATCTAGCTTTAACTACCCTCCTGAAAGTTAGGTCTCAAGCCCAGTCCCTCCCCCTTTTTCAATGGCCTCATAAAAAACTAATCCTTTTCCCGAAGCTCTTCTCAGACTCGGCTGGCTATACTCCTATCAGCAAACGCTAAAACGCTCCTACTTTCGCGGGGTTCCCCAGGCTTCTCCCACCTCAGAGTAACTCAAAAGCCCGCAGGCCGGTTCCGACTTAACTGGGTTGCAGGGGGCAGAAAAAGAGATCCTTTTGACCCACAGGCAGGCGGTGCGCGCCAGGAGGTGAAGCACGCCGATCTCTACGGTGAAACAAATCACGGCTCCGAATACGCCATGTAGCACGTCAGCATCAACAATCATTATTTCGATCTCTTCGGGGCTCCAAGATCGAGCAACTGATTATCAGCACTCGCTTCTGCCTCCCTGAAATAATGGGCATTCGCACGCCCGGATAATCGGAATGAACAGATCATTGAGGCCCCTCACCATAGTGACATTGCCGTCATAGTCTTCGGTTAATTCGGTGTTGCGATCCTTACATTTGTATGGCCGGCCTTTACGAGCAAGTTCCATACTGACTTCGAGCGCAACTTATCAGCAATTACAGCAGTGGCCAGAACGAATAGGTTGGAGTTGTCCCGACTAGCTGCTGACCGACGCCAGTGACTTGCAGACAGACCTGACCTAGTAGACGTTAGCCTTGATCAGGCCCTGCTGCCGCCCCTGACACCAAGGATCTCTATTTTCTTAAAAGTTGGATCTTCGGCCGCATAGATACGGAGCTCGCCTACTTCATTGTTCAGCCCACCTGCAAGTCAATTGTGTAGGGCATAACTTATGATTCACAGGGGACGTCAATAATAACGATAGCGTTTTTGACATTACTGAAGTTAGTCAACTTCCACACCAAGGGGCTGCATGGGGCGAGACAGACAAATAGACTCCTTCCAGCGGGTACAGTGGCAGACTTAACGCTATTAGTCGTTTTGGCACTCTCGCTGTACATGACGCACATCTGGCCCAACCTCCGCAACATTCACTCTATCGTGCTGTATGCGACCACCAATTCTTCATTCAAGAATGGCTATTAAACCTTGCGCACCTTGTAAATCTGAACATCCTCTTCTCGCTCCTGCTGAATACATCGATTTAACGCCTCGTCCCGGTGGAAGCATGGGAGCACTCATCCAGAAACATCTGAGGTGCTCGTCGTATTAACGATTCGGCTATAAGCAAGCAAATCGCTGCCTAACCCAGCTCCTGCCTGTCTTGGTGCACAGCACCCCAGGCTTCGGAGTAACTCCTTGTAGCTTTCAAGGGAGCGCCACCCTCTCATGAGTTAGAGCCTTAGGGACAGCAGGAAAGGGTTAGTCAAGCGATATGTTATTTAATATGCGCAGATCATGTGGTTTTTTTGAAAAATCCCGTAGTATGCCGGCCACACTTGCCTTGCAAGCTGCCTGGATCGGCAGATATCATGCCCATTCCAGAGGAATGATTCTGCTGTTCCATAGTTTTTATTTTCGATGACAACCCGGAAGTCAGGAGCCAGCCTAATGGCAAAATCCGTGCTAAACGAGCTGAATTGCTTTGAGTTGATTCAGGCATCCTATGCCGCACATGCGTTGTATTTTTTGACAAAAATCGATATTTTCGAATTTTTAATTGCCGGCCCAAAAACTCTCGACGAATTGAATCAACTTAGCAAAGCCAAATCGGACATTCTCAATGACCTGCTGTTGCTTGCCACGAAGCTCAAGTTCATCCGTAAAAAGGATGAAAAATATTTAATAGCCAGAAAAGGGTTACAACTCACGAAAGCTTCAAAATCATGGTTCAGGCCTTATCTGCTAGTATGGGGAGCGCAGTTAGCCCCAGCAACCATTAAACTTGAAGAGCACTTTCTGACGGGTGACAATGCATTCAAGCTAGCTCATAAAGATACAATATGGGATTACTACAACAAAAACCCCGAAGCCAGCAAGATCTTTGTGGAGTTCATGCACGGCGTGACTAATCAATCGCTTATACCTGACATTGTCGAAGAGTTGATTATTGGAGACGCAAAAAGCCTAGTTGATGTAGCGGGCGGCACGGGTAGCCTTGCATGCGCGCTGGCGTCAAAATACGAAAAATTATCGTGTATTATCTGCGATCAGCCATCAAATAAAATCAATGCCGATCGACACATTCAGTCGCTCGAATTAGAAAACTGCCAATTCATTGGAACCAATATTTTCGGCGCGATTCCACCCGGACATGATGTTTATACTATCAAGCACGTATTGCATGACTGGGACAACTCCAACGTCATTCAGATATTGACTTCCATTGCAAAGGCGATGCGTCTTGACTCTCGCCTGGTAATTATTGAAGGACTGCTGGATCGAGAGTTTTCCGACTCGTTCGACAACCCCGAATTCATTCATACACGAAACTTTGAACAACGAGTATGGACGCCCGGACAAGTAAGAAGCACCAAAGATTTTCAATCACTATGCTCTCAAGCGGGCCTGCGTATTGAGAGCATCCTTCCCTCGCGCGGGTTCGATATGAATTATATCGAGTGCCTTCGCAGTCCGAACTAAAACTTATATGCTCTGAGCAATTGAATTATCAACTGCTCAGAGTTACTCACATCATTAGCCTGCTTTTCGACTTCTCTCGAGACCACTGCGCTTGCCGTACAGCTTTCTGAATCTCCAGCTCAAATTTTAAGATCACTCTAGGAAAGCCTGCTAACTTAAGCCGCCTTATAGAGAGCTACAGAGAAAAATATAAAATCGTAAGCTAAGTATTCGGAGTGATTCAGCGTCGGGCTGATGTAATGCAGTAACTCATCACCTCATTTACTACGCGGGCCCACCTATAACAGCTCAGGCTCGTTCACTACCTAAATTACAGCACCTCCCCCCACGACTCAAAACCACTCAGCTGCACGATGCCCATTAACTGCGGTGCGATACTCAAGGCCTCAAGCAAGTCATCACAACTGATGCTCTTGATCGAGCTGAACTCGTACCTAGCCGCCACCTCGCTGACAGGCATCAGCTGGATAACGTCTTTCTTCTTGGAGGGCGCATAGACAAATAGGTTGCGGAAGTTGCCAGAGCCTTTCGAGCTCTTCAGCACAGCGTCAAACTACTTGATACGCTCTTGCCCCTGGACCGCTTCGGTCATATAGAGGATGAAACCAGCGTGACAACCGTTGTCTTATTACTTACGGCTGAATAGTTTGTTCAGGATTAGGGTACGGGCCTGCATGCTACTCCCCCAATTGCAGATACACACTGGCCCCAGTGATGTTGGCCAAACCATCCATATATATCGGCACTTCGTAGCATCTGCCATTGAGCCAACACTTCAGATGGTCGAAGATCCTGCGGCCATCCAGTTCCAGCTTGCACTTACGCCCCCAGGCCTGTGGGCCTGTTTTCGGGCGAAGGTCTGGCTCTCTTGGTAAACTTGCACTCCGTCGCGCTTGATGCGGATCTGAGCCGTGTAGCTCACGCTCCCATCTGCCAGTTTTCTTGCCCTGATAGTCGCCATATGGAAAGTGGTACGCGTCAGTTTTTGGGTGGTACATCGTACCACCGAGCCTTTAAAAACGCCTGAAAACGCCCCAAAACACGCCTTAAACACGTAGAGCAAAATGGTCCAGAATTCAGCTACAGCCCCAGTAAACTCAAGCCCTACGCTGTCCCGGCGGTTTAGCGTTGCACCTATGATGGATTGGACGGACCGTCACTGCCGATTCTTCCTGCGCCTACTGTCCAAACACACCTTGCTCTACACCGAAATGGTCACCACGGGTGCGCTGCTCAATGGTGATCACGAGCGCTTCCTGCGCTACCACCCGTCCGAGCACCCTCTGGCGTTGCAACTGGGGGGCAGCACGCCGGCGGATCTCGCGGCGTGCGCGCGCATGGCCCAGGAGCATGGCTACGATGAGGTCAACCTCAACGTCGGTTGCCCCAGCGACCGGGTGCAGAACAACATGATCGGTGCCTGCCTGATGGGCCATCCGGCGCTGGTGGCCGATTGCGTGAAAGCCATGCGAGATGCGGTGTCGATTCCCGTGACGGTCAAGCATCGGATCGGTATCAACGGGCGCGATAGTTATGCCGAGCTATGCGATTTCGTCGGCCAGGTCATGGAAGCCGGGTGCAGCTGCTTTACCGTGCACGCACGAATCGCCATTCTCGAAGGCCTCTCGCCCAAGGAGAACCGGGACATTCCCCCGCTGCGCTACGACGTGGCGGCGCAATTGAAGGCGGATTTCCCACAGTTGGAAATCATCCTCAACGGTGGGATCAAGACCCTCGAGGCCTGTCATGAACATCTGCAGACTTTCGATGGGGTGATGCTGGGCCGTGAGGCCTATCACAACCCCTATCTGCTGGCCGAGGTAGACCAGCAGCTGTTTGGCAGCACTGAGCCGGTGATTTCCCGGGCCGAGGCGCTGGCCCGGTTGCGCCCCTATATTGCCGAGCACCTGGCTGCCGGGGGCGCCATGCACCACATCACGCGCCATGTCCTAGGGCTGGGCACGGGCTTCCCCGGTGCTCGCAAGTTCCGCCAGCTGTTGTCGGTGGATATCCACAAGACCCAGGATCCGCTGGCCCTGCTGGATCAGGCCGGGCAGTTGCTGGAAGGACGTTAAGCGTCGGCCGGGTTGAACCTGGCCGGGCTTTTGGCATCGTATCTACTGGACAGTGCCCCAGCATTCAAACGACTGTTTTCAGGTCACGGACTTTGGGGCCGTAGTTAGCATTCCGCGCCCTTGAGCGCCTGACAGCGCTCGGGTAATGTCGTCAGACCCATAGGACAGAGCACGCTCATGACTTCCAAGCTGGAACAACTGAAGAAAATCACCACCGTAGTGGCCGATACCGGTGACTTCGACGCCATCGCCCGGGTCAAGCCGGTGGATGCCACCACCAACCCTTCGCTGCTGCTCAAGGCTGCGGCCATCCCGGGTTATGCCGATCTGCTGAATGCCTGCGTCAACGACTGCAAAGGCGATGTCGGCCTGGCCAGCGACCGTTTCGGCGTGGCTGTCGGCCAGGAGATTCTCAAGGTCATTCCGGGCCGTATTTCCACTGAGGTGGATGCCCGCCTGTCGTTCGATACCGAAGCCATGCTCAAGCGCGCCCATCGGCTGATCGAGCTGTATGACAAGGCCGGCATCGGCCGTGATCGGGTGCTGATCAAGATCGCCTCTACCTGGGAAGGCATACGCGCCGCCGAAAAGCTGGAGCGCGAAGGCATCCAGACCAACCTCACCCTGCTGTTTTCCTTCGCCCAGGCCGTGGCCTGCGCCGAAGCCGGGGTGTTTTTGATTTCGCCATTCGTAGGGCGGATCTACGACTGGTACAAGAAGGCTACCGGCAACGACTATCAGGGCGCTGACGATCCGGGCGTGCAGTCGGTTACCCGCATCTACAACTACTACAAGGCCAATGACTACAAGACCGTGGTCATGGGGGCAAGCTTCCGCAACCTCAACCAGATCGAGCAACTGGCCGGCTGCGATCGCCTGACCATCAGCCCGGACCTGATCGAGAAGCTGGCCGCCGACACCGGCAAGCTGGACCGCAAGCTGAGCCCGGGCAAGACCGGTGAAGCTCGCCAGAGCCTGAACGAAGCACAGTTCCGCTGGGCTTCCAACGAAGACGCCATGGCCACCGAAAAGCTGGCTGAAGGCATCCGCCAGTTCGCCCGCGACCAGGAAAAGCTCGAAGCCCTGCTGGCTGCCAAGCTCTGATCGCTTCGCGTCAACGCAAAAAGGGCGAACCCTCACAGGTTCGCCCTTTTTTGTGCGCTCGCGTTTCAGTCGATCAGTGACGCTCCAGGGCATTCACCAGATCGTGAAAGGCTTCACGGTTGGAGTCATTAAGGCCCATGAGGATCTTGTGCGCCTCCAGGACCTTGACCCGTACCACTTCTTCCGACTGGTCCTGGGACGGCAGGTCGGTCAGGCATTCCGGGCAGGGAATCGGGCGATCGACGATGTTGAACACTTGATCGAAGCCCATGGACTGCAACAGCCTGGTAATGTCTTCGTGGGTGGTGACGACGGTGGGCAACAGACCGACTTTCTGCCGCGACAGGATCGAGAGCTTGGCCAGCAGGCCCAGGGTGGTGCTGTCGATGCTGCGGGTTTCTGTCAGATCGATCACGATCGCCGAAAAATTCAGCGCGGTGAAAATCCGCTCAATAGTCGCATCCAGCGCCGAACACAGGGTCAGGCGCACTTCACCGACGAACTTCAGGACGAAGGTGCCATCCTGCTCGGCGAACTGGATTCTACCGGTACTCATTGAAGGTTCCTGC